>C688J18823_10000168_pt1 | contig 35813 bp, 28 predicted proteins | sample HopSoiMetagenom1_FD_18823 | JGI IMG/M metagenome (IMG submission 18823) | reverse complement strand
GGTATTTAAGACCAGAACCCCCAATTATTCAGGTTCTTATGTAGATAATGCCTATTCATTTTCATCCGCTATTGGTTATACATCCGCAAAATGTAAAGCCGAAATTGGCTATAGAATGTTTGATACCCCCATGGGATGGGGACAGATATTAAACAGTCCAACTCAATTTTTAGGAATTCCTTCCCAAGGAAATGGAAATATCGGAACCGTGGGTATTCTCTCCGAAAACTTCAGAGGAGAAAGATCAGGAAGATATGAACCTTATTCACGTACGGGTTATATGCAAAATACATATTCACTTAATTCCAAATGGTCTATTTTTTCATTGGTTGAATATCGTGAAGCTGGTATTAGCGAAAAATCCTATACATACATAACAGTAGATGGTAAGAATATGTATCGATTACCCACTGCGCGCTATTCCAATCGCTGGGGAGGAAAAGTGTCAACAACGTATGCACTTAATGAAATGCATAAAATTTCGCTTGGAGTAGAGTTTTATCAGGATAATTTGGAGCAAGGTTCTCGAAAAGTAAACCTGGATACAAATAAATATACCGTAAATGGACAATTTAAAGTACTGGGAATATACTCGACTTTCCAACCCAGAAGTTTTGTGATCTGGAATAATTTTGGAAGTTTTCTTCAATATGAATTACATACAAAGTGGTTGAGAGAAACTCATTTTACGGTAGGGACCCGTTTCGATGTGAACAGTGTTTATGGAAACCCGCTCAGCCCAAGAGTTGCGATTGTAAACAAGCCAACAGAAAAAACAACGATCAAATTACTTTATGGAGCCGCTTACAGGGCACCGACTATCTCAGAAGTAGAACAATTTAACAGCAATCTTGGAACACGAAATTCATTAGCTAATTCTGATCTACAACCAGAGAAAGTGAGAACGTACGAAATCAATATTATTTGCAATCCGATTAAACAAATCTTAGTTCAATTAAATGGGTTTCGCAATGAATTGAGTGACATTATTATTTTAACCTCTCTTCAAGCAGGTAACTTTACACAAAACCAAAACCTTGGAAAAGCTTATGTAAATGGAGTTGAAGCCAAATTAGACGTTTCAATTTCAAAGAAGGTCGTTGGGTTTGTAAACTTTACGTATCAAAGTGGAAAACAAACGGCACAACAATTTGAAAAAAGTGATACTACCTTTAATATCCCAAATATTGCGAACATAAAAGGAAATATTGGATTGACGGTTCGGGTAGAGACCCTTTTTAATATAAGTTTAATCGGAAACTGGGTAGGGCAAAGAAGTGTGTTGGGTTCAAATCCATATGGTCCGGTAGATGGATATTTTATTACAAACCTTGCAATAACAACACATAAATTTTTACAGAATCGTATATATGCGAGTTTAGCTATTAAGAATTTATTTAATGTCAACTATCTGGATCCAGGTCCGAGGTCTGCTGACGGGATGTTGTATTCAACGGTATTAGAGCAACCAGGAATTATGGGAATATTTAAACTAGGTTTAAGTTTTTAGGAAAATATGGTATTTGGAAAAAAAATATCAATCCTATTTCTTCTAACGCTGTTAACAGGAATTGTTTGTGCACAGGCACAAACAGAGGCTGAGGAGTTAAATCTAAAGGCAGCATTTATATATAACTTTACCCGTTTCATCGAATGGGATGATGATATATTTCCTAATGAATTTGTTATTGGGATTATTGGAAGCTCTAAGATAGATGAACCTTTGGAGGAGATAGCACAATCGCATAAGGCGGGTAATAAGGAAATAAAAATCAAACGCTATAGTTCATTGGAAGAGGTAGAGAAATGCAATATTCTTTTTATTTCTAAAACCGCTAAAATTTCATTGTCGGATGTGTTGGCAAAAGGTGATTTAAAGAAAACATTAGTTATCGGAGAAAAAGAGAATTATGCGCAATGGGGTGCAGGTATCAACTTTGTAATTGTAGATAAAAAATTGAAATTCGAAGTAAACAAAAAATCCTTAAGTGACGCTGGTCTTAAAGTAAGCTCTCAATTATTAAAATTAGCAATAATCGTGGACTGAAATGGAGGTATATAAAAACATATCAATTAAAAATAAATTAATTCTAATCCAATTAATCACGTCTTTTATTGCCGTATTAATTTGTTGCATCCTGTTTGTTTTTAATGATATCAAGACATTCAACAATTCCATGGTGGAGAATAAAAATTCAATTGCGGAAATTGTTGGCGTAAATGCGATAGCACCATTGTTATTTAATGATAAGGATGCCGCTTTACAAATTTTAACGAATTTGAAGAGTAATCCATCTATATTGAATGCGGCAATATTCGATAAAGATGGGGCTAAGTTTGCCCAGTATGATGTGAATAAAACCCCCTTTTTATTTCCACCGCCAGGCGATGATGAAGTTGAAGACGCTGATTTTATAGATCAAAAATTTATGGTGGTGTACCAGATAATGAAGGATGGAGAATTTATTGGAACAGTCATGCTAAGATCAAAGATAGTTGCGTTTAATGAAATTCTAATCAATTATGTAAAAGTTGCAAGTAGCGTTTTATTAGGAGCACTTTTAATTGCATTTATTTTTTCGGCTTTCTTCCAACAAAAAATTACGAAACGGATACAATTTTTAATGAATAAAACCAAGGAAATTACATCGACTGGGAATTATTCAAATCGCGTATTGATTAAAGAAATGGATGAAATCGGGGTTTTGTCAAAAGAGTTTAATAATATGCTTGATCAGATTCAAAAAATGCAAAATTCTTTGAAAGATGCCAATGCAGATTTGGAAGAACGTGTTAAAGAACGGACCGCAAAATTAGAACGATCCAATCAGGAGTTAGAACAATTTGCTTATGTAGCTTCACATGATTTACAAGAACCTTTAAGAACTATTTCTAATTTTGTTGGACTTCTTGAAAAGAAATATCCAAAGGGTGGAGAAGAAGATTATTACAGATATTTTCAATTTATCATGAAGGCAACTTCCAGGATGCAAAATTTAATACGGGATTTACTGGAAATATCACGTGTTGGAAGAAATGTGCAATTTGCAGAGGTTGATTGTAATAAAATAATATTGGATCTGATGGCAGAAATGGAAATTTCTATTACGGAGAATGATGCAACAGTTCATTTTTCTGATTTACCAACGCTAATTGCAAGTGAAATAGAATTAAAGCGGGTTTTTCAGAATCTAATAAGTAACGCATTAAAATTTAAAAATAAAAATGGAACTCCACGTATTACAATAAGAGCTCAGGAAAATGATAATGAGTTTATTTTTATGGTGGAAGACAATGGAATTGGAATACGTCCGGAGCATAACAATAAAATATTTAATATATTTCAGCGTCTGCATAGCAATACAGAATATCCAGGAACAGGTATTGGACTGGCAACTTGCAAAAAAATCGTAGCACTTCATAATGGAAATATTTGGATTGAATCAACCTATGAAGTAGGAACAACATTTTATTTCTCTATTTCCAAACATATAACATCATCAATAAATTTAGCCACATGAAAAAAATTAACTGTATTCTTTTAGTCGATGACAATCCTGCTGACAATGAATTTCATAAAATCATTATTAATGATTCGGATGTTTGCAACAATGTTAAAATTGCAACAACTGGAAATAAAGCACTTGAATATATTATTAAATCTGGCAATTCAGAAGCAGAATTTCCAAAACCGGATTTGATTTTTTTAGATATCAATATGCCCGGCATGAACGGGTTTGAATTTTTAGATGAATATCATTCATTAGATTCAAAACTGAAATCTAAAATTGTGATCATTATGCTGTCCACTTCTTTAAATCCGGATGATGCAGAAAGGGCTCGTAAGATAAAAGAAGTAACAGATTTCATGAACAAGCCACTGATGGTTGATACTTTGAAATCGACAATTGAAAAATATTTTTAGAAATCTTACATGCCAGAAATGGCAAGAGAATAACAAAAAGATTGAGTATCTTTATTGCAGGTTCGATAATTTAGACGAATAAAATGCAAGTAAAGAATACGTTGTTATTACTAATAATTTGGATAATCAATTCTTTTCTGTGGATAGGTTCACTAGGCTGCAAGAATTCTCACGCGCTTGAAAATATCGGATATGACTTGTTAAAACCGACAGAAACAGTTTGGTTGCCTGACTCTTTGCGTGAAATTTCCGGAATAACACTTCTTGATAGTATAACCCTTGCCTGCATACAAGATGAAAACGGAGTTGTTTTTATTTATGATATGCTTCATCAAAAAGTAAAGTCGGAACTCAATTTCTATAAAGATGGCGATTACGAAGGAATATGCAATGTAGACACCTCTATTTTTATTCTTAGAAGTGATGGAGCTTTGTTTGAAATTTCAAACTATTTATCAAAAATATTAAAAGTTATTCCTTACCCAACAGAAATAATAGCATCCAATAATGAAGGGCTGTGCTATGATAAAGCTCACCATCGATTATTGATAGCACGTAAAAACAGGCTTGCAAAAGGAAAAGAGTATAAAAATAAAAGAGCAATTTATGCTTTCGATCTGAAGACCAAGACCCTTAATGCAACACCAGTAATGGAATTTGATGTGGATACTATCAAGAAAATTGCCCTTGAAGAAAAGATAAAGCTACCTCTAAAACATAAAAAGAAAAATAAGACGGGAGGGCTCATCTTACGCTTTGCCAGTTCAGAAATTGCAATCCACCCCATTACCGGCAAGGTTTTTTTACTTTCAGCAAAAGATCATTTATTATTTGTTATCAATAAAAATGGCTCGATTGAATATGTAGAAAGACTGAATCCTTTAATATTTGTACAACCTGAAGGTATTGCCTTTTTTAAAAATGGCGATATGCTAATAACAAATGAAGGGCAAAAAGGAAATTCCACACTCCTTCGGTTTAATTATAAGCAACCTCAATAGGCTTACTACGCTACATTATTAGACTAAAACACTGGTATATTCGTTTTATTTACTGCTCAATCCTTAATTTTTAAAGATTTTGAGTATTTTTAGAAGTGTAAAATTAATAGCGTGTGAAAGAACGATTTAAAAAAAATTGGAAAAAAGGTTTATGGGTTTTAGGAGGATTGTGTCTGCTTCCGGTTTTATTACTTATACTCGTTTATTTTGGAGTATTTGGTGAAATTTATACCAAAGAAGAATTAAAAAACATACAGAATTATGTAGCATCTGAGGTATATACAGAAGATGGAAAAGTATTGGGTAAATTCTATTGGGAAAATCGCAGTACTACAGATTATAAGAACATCCCTCCCTTTCTTATTCAAGCGTTAATTGCAACAGAAGATTCTCGTTTTTATGAGCACAATGGAGTTGATACAAAGGGCTTGTTGCGTGTTTTTTTTAAGACACTATTATTAGGAGATAAAAAAGCAGGCGGCGGAAGTACAATAGGGCAGCAGCTTTCAAAGAATCTATTTAAGCGAAAAAATTACGGTTGGCTGAGTATGCCAGTGAATAAAATGAAGGAAGCGATTCATGCCGTTCGCTTTAATAGTGTGTTTTCACAGAATGAAATTCTGGCTTTATATCTAAACACTGTTTCGGTTGGTGAAGATACCTACGGAATTAAAAATGCAGCCATGCGTTTTTTTAATAAGTCTCCCGAATCTTTAAAAATTGAAGAAGGAGCCATATTGATTGGAATGCTGAAGTCACCTACCGGCTATAACCCACGTCTTCATCCTGAAAAAGCCTTGACCAGAAGAAATATCGTTTTGGGAAACATGGCGGATCAAAATTACATTACCAGACGAGAAGCAGATTCATTAGCCAAAATTCCTTTGGTATTAAATTATAAAAATACAGGTATGTATGGCGAAATAGCGCCTTATTTTTTGGTACAACTGGAGGAGATGGTGAACAGAATTTTGGAAAAAATCAAAAAACCAAATGGTGAAAAATATAATTTATATACAGATGGTTTAAAGATAACAACGCCTGTAAATTATCAATTGCAACAACATGCAGTAGATGGCATGAAAAAAAACATGGCAGGCTTACAGGAAACCTTTAATCGTTATTGGAAACATTCAAACCCCTGGGGAAAGAAAAGCAATGTGATAAGCGCAGCAGTACAAAATTCCAAACGTTACAAAGATTTGGTAGAGGCGAAAGTAAAGGATGAACAAATAAAAAAGATTTTTGCTACCGTATCTGACATGGAAGTATTTGATTGGAAAGGAGATCATAAAGTATCTATGTCTCCATTGGATTCAATTAAATATTATTTACGTTTTTTAAATACGGGTTTTCTAGCGATGGAACCTAATACAGGTGAAATAAAAGCCTGGGTTGGTGGTATTGATTACCGCTATTTTCAATACGATCACGTTACCTCTAAAAGACAAGTAGGAAGTACATTCAAACCTATTGTTTATGCAACGGCAGTAGAACAAGGTACTGATCCTTGTGAATATTTTGAAAATGAGCAACATGTTTATGATCAATATGGAGGCTGGTCCCCGGGAAATTCAAATGGTACATATGGCGGAAAATATTCATTGAAGGGCGCATTGGCTAATTCTGTAAATGTTGTATCTGTAGAAGTATTGATGAGAGCGGGTATTGAAAACATTATTAGAAATGCACATAAAATGGGAATTAAAAGCGATATCCCTCATGTGCCTTCCATTGCACTTGGTGTTGCAGATATCAGTTTATTGGAAATGGTAAATGCATATTGTTGTTTTGCAAATGGAGGCAAAAGTGTAGAGCCCATATTTATTTCAAAAATTGAAGATAAAGAGGGGCATGTTATTTATAGAGCGGGGGCACAAAAAACAAAAAGAGTATTTACAAAACAAACAGCTTATTATATGACCAAAATGTTGGAGGCGGTTGTGAATGAGGGGACAGCAAGCCGACTTCGAGGTACCTATGCACTTTCTGGGGATATTGCAGGTAAAACAGGGACAACACAATCCCAGGCAGATGGGTGGTTTATTGGTTATACACCCCGTTTGGTTGCAGGCACCTGGGTTGGTGCAGAAAGCCATACCATTCATTTTAATTCTACCATGCTTGGACAAGGGGCAGCGGTTGCGTTACCAACCTGGGCGTATTTTATGCAAGAAGCCAGAAAAGATAAAACGTGTAATAAATATACGTATGGGAAATTTTATTTTGGAGATAACTTAACATACATGCCATCTTGTGAATCATTTATTGAAGATACCATGTTGGAAAAAATGAAGGATTGGTTTGGTAGTTTATTAAGAGAAAAACCAGAGGAAGAAAAACAGAAAAACGAAGAAAAAATAAAGGAAGAGGAAAAGGCAAAAGAAAGAAAAGAAGCCGCCAAAACAAAAAGAGAAGAGCGCAAAACAAAAAAGAAGCGGTTCAGGTTATTTGGTAATAAAGATTGATTAACGGAATCATGTTAACACAATTTAACAAAAGTATGTATTGGGAATTTTTAAAAATTAACAAATTTGCAGTGTAAAAAAATTAACAAATTATGAAAAAAGAAATTTTGATCTTTGTCTTTATTGCTGTATCACTGGTAACGACAGCATCGCAAAAATTTGTTGTTGGGGATACAAATAAAACAGATGCAAGCGGAAAAAAAACAGGCATATGGAAAGAGGCAGCAAATACATATACCTTTTTCGGCATGTATAAAAATGATAAGAAGGAGGGTGTTTGGATTGGATACCATCCGAATGGACTTGTTAGTTCCATTGATGAATATAAGGATGGAAAGAGAAACGGAGTTAGTATTGGGATTGATGTTGCAGGCTTTTATTTTAGAAAGGATAATTACACAAATGATACACTGGATGGACCAAGCATTTTATATGCACATTCAAATGGAGCAAAGGTTCAACAGGAAGTAACGTATAAAATGGGTAAAATCAATGGATTAAAAAAGGTATACTATCCGGAAGGTGCGATTCAGGAGGAAGGATATTTTATAGATAATTTGCGCAATGGGGTATCTAAATGGTATACACAAGAACATACATTAAGTATTGAATATACTTATAAAATGGGAAATTTGGAGGGAATCCAAAAATCATATCATACAAATGGTAATATTGCTTCAGAAGGTAGCATGATGAATAACTTGGAAGAAGGAGAGTATGCAGAGTATTTTCAAAATGGGAAACTAAAAGTACTTGGCAAATACGTACATGGAAAAAAGGAAGGCACATGGAAAGAGTATAATGAAGATGGAAAAATTATTAAGACAGAGAATTATAAGAACAACGAATTAAAAAAATAATATCTTTTACAAACAGTTAAAGAAGCTCCATAAAAATTCAGGGTGAGCGTGAAGAGCGACAGCGATTTAACGCTCACCCTAATTTTTTCCCTCAAAACTCGCCCTCAGGCTCACTCTAATTTTGAGGCACGCTTAGTTTTTGTTGTTTAGAAAGGCCCCTATCTTTTTTAATTATAAACATTCCGAAAAGCCGCATTTAATTGATTAATTTTACGGCTCTAAACATGGAAAAACGTTGGACAATAAAACCCTTGGGTGATGAAACAATTACAAAAAAATTGATTTCAGAGCTGGGTATTGATAAAATTACAGCAAATCTGTTGATACAACGTGGCATAACGAATTTTGAAGATGCAAAGAAATTTTTCAGACCCTCAATAGATACTCTTCACGACCCATTTTTAATGAAGGATATGGACAAGGCCATTACACGGTTGGAAAAGGCGATTGATCAGAAAGAAAAAATATTGGTATATGGTGATTATGATGTGGATGGTACAACCTCAGTAGCACTGGTATATAGCTTTTTAAAAAAAATAATTGCCCAACGAAAAGGGTCACCAAATGAATTGATTGATTATTATATACCGGATCGTTATGCAGAAGGATATGGTATTTCTTTTCAAGGAATTGATTTTGCGAAGAAGAATAATTTTACCTTAATTATTGCATTGGATTGTGGGATTAAAGCCATCGATAAAGTTGATTATGCAAATGAACAAAATATAGACTTTATTATATGTGATCATCACCGCCCTGGAAGTGAATTGCCCAAAGCTGTCGCCGTATTGGATCCCAAACGTTCAGATTGTACGTATCCTTATGATGAACTTTGTGGCTGTGGTGTGGGCTTTAAGCTGGCACAAGCATTTGTTCAAAAAAACAAAATGCCTTTTGAAGAACTCACGGAATTCCTTGATTTAACAGCCATTTCAATTGCTGCAGATTTAGTTCCCATCACCGGCGAAAACCGAACGTTATGCTATTTTGGATTGCAACAATTAAATCAAAATCCAAGAAAAGGAATTAAAGCAATATTGGATTTGGCTGAAATTAAAAAAGAAATTACCATCAATGAACTGGTATTTACAGTTGGCCCACGTATTAATGCTGCAGGTAGAATAGAAAGTGCCAGAAATGCAGTAGAGCTATTGGTGAGCGATACACATGAGGATGCAAAAAATAGTGGTATCAATATCAATGTCACCAATTTGGAGCGTCGGTCATTAGATCAAACAATAACGCAGCAAGCACTAAGCATGATTGCTGAAAATCAGAACTTAGCTTTTCGAAAATCAACCGTATTGTTTCATCCCGAATGGCACAAAGGTGTAATTGGTATTGTGGCATCTCGCTTAATTGATAAGTATTACCGTCCTACTATTATACTCACTGAATCAAATGGTATGGCAACGGGATCAGCAAGATCTGTAAAAGATTTTGATGTATATGATGCTATTGAAGCATGCGCTGATTTATTAGAGCAGTTCGGAGGACATAAATATGCTGCAGGCTTAACATTAAAACTGGAAAACATTGAAGCATTTCAAAGACGATTTGAGGAAGTTGTAAGTGCCAGCATTCAGGATCACCAGTTAATACCCGAGATAGAGATTGATGCATTTATTGAGTTAAAAGAAATAACGCCAAAATTTTTTAGAATACTAAAACAATTCTCTCCTTTCGGTCCGGGAAATATGTCACCTATTTTTGCTACCAAAAAAATGATTGACAAAGGCTTTGTACGTATTGTTGGAAACAATCACTTAAAGCTCGATCTCCATACAATTGATAATTCTTCAGAGGCGTTTTCATCCATTGCTTTCGGTCAAGCTGTTCATTTTGACGCAGCACTTCAAAAAAAGTCATTTAGTGCTTGTTATACAATTGAGGAAAATAATTACAACGGAACAATTTCTTTACAACTAAATGTGAAAGATTTGAAAATGGATTAAAAAACAAAAGCACTCCTAACCACAAGAGTGCTTTTTTAAACTAATCAAAAATTGTTTACTGTTAAGGCAAAAATTTTAGTTTTAGTTTACAAGTTGTTAAATACGATTGATACCTTATTACCAATACAAATTAAAGCATTTTGATTGAGTTTTAGAGAGGTTTCTTAACTAACGGTCTGTCCTATTTATCTAACGGTTAAAATTCATTTATAAAATGACAAAAAATCAAAAAGAAACTAACCTTTGTAAAACAATACGTATATTTTAATAAAATGCTAGGGATAAATGCTAGAATTATCTAAATGGTAGGGTACGTTTATTTAACGGTAATTTATTTGAGCACAATTCTACCCAATAATCCATTAAACACTTTTTTTGCTTCCAACAATTGATGCTGCGTTTGCATGAGTGTAAGCATTTCTTCTTCGGCGGGGTTTTCTTTCAAACGCTTTTGAATATCATAGATCATGATCTCCAAACGTCTGCTTTTTAGTGCATACACTGCATTTAGCAATGATTTTTTGAGAACATCTTCTTCCTGTGTAATATAAATACTGTGCTGTTCCCATTTGGACAACGTGTAAGGGCTACTGATTAAATCTACAGTTAATGCACTGATGGAAGGATTGTCATGATTAATGAAATAGGAATGATCCGGAACGACATCTTTTTCAAGCTGTTCTACAAATTCATTGAAAACACTATTGTATAACAAATTCTCCAGAACAATATTGTCATGTTGCAATTCATGGATGATGAGGTATGCTGCACTGATAGGCATTTGCATAGGTTTGCCTTCTTCATCTTCACTGTCAATCATCACATTCCTGCTTCCATAGTTAATCAGGATGCGAATGATATCTCTTTCTTGATGCTCGGTATCAAGACTTATAATTTTCTTTTCTTCAGGCAGAACAAACTCAGACGGCACATCAGCAACTGCCGCAGCGTTTGCATCGTTTCCTGTAGTTCTTTTTTCATTGAAACGTTTACTGCGTATTTTATTTAACTCATTAAATAAAATTTCTTCTTGCACATCCAATATACGACTACACTCTTTTACATAAACCGAACGATAAATGGCTTCAGGAATCAAAGCAATGGTTTCCATAATTTCTTTAATGAGCCCGGCTTTTTTAATCGGATCATTTTGTGTATCACCTAAAAGAAGGCTTGTTTTAAAAGAAATAAAATCTTTGGAATTAGTAGCAATGAATTTTTTTAACTCTTCTGTACTTATTCTTTTTGAATAGGAATCAGGATCTTCTCCTTCAGGAAAAAGAAGAACCTTCACATTTAATCCTTCCTCCAAAATAAGATCAATCCCTCGGAAACTGGCTTTAATACCGGCACTATCACCATCGTATAAAATGGTAATGTTGTTAGTGAATTTGCGAATCAATCGGATTTGACCTATTGTTAAAGAGGTACCGCTGCTTGCAACAACATTTTCAATACCGGCCTGATGCATAGATATAACATCCGTATAACCCTCAACAAGAAAACAATTTTCCTGTTTAACAATTTCTTTTTTTGCATAGTAAATTCCATACAATACATCACTCTTGTGATAAATTTCACTTTCAGGTGAATTGATGTATTTGGCAATTTTCTTTGTGTCGGTTCGAAGTGTCCTTCCACCAAAAGCAATAACTCTTCCGGTAGCATTGTGAATAGGAAACATAACCCTTCCCCAAAAACGATCCGCTAATTTTGCAGGTATAGCTTCAGCTGGGATTTCAATATCCGTTACTTCATCAAGTGCAGGCGTTGCGTTTTCAGTTTCTGTTTTATACTCAATAGTTAATCCGGCTTTTACTAAATACTGCTGCTTGTAACCTGTAGCGATGGCAACATCCGTAAAAGCAGTACGTTGATTTAAACTGTAACCGAGTTGAAATTTTTGAATGATATCTTCTCTGAAACCACGCTCCTTGAAATAACCCAATCCCACAGATTTTCCTTCATCCGTATTGTATAAATTTTCAGAAAAATGTTTTTGAGCAAAAGAGGAAACAACGAGTAAACTTTCTCTGTCGTTTTGAGTTTGAATTTGCTCAGGTGTTTGTTCTTCTTCGGTAATGTCGATGTTGTATTTTTTCGCAAGATATCTTAGCGCATCCGGATAAGACATTTGCTCCTTCTCCATTACAAAGTTTACCGAATTTCCACCTTTGGCACAACCAAAACATTTGTAAATACCTTTTGCAGGAGATACGTAAAAAGAAGGTGTTTTCTCATCATGAAATGGACATAAGCCAATTAAATTAACCCCACGTTTTTTTAGAGTTACATAATCACCAACCACTTCCTCTACGCGGGCAGCTTCAACAATTTTATCTATATCTTCTTTATGTATCACCGTGTTAAAATGAAATTAGCCCTCTAAAAAGAGGGCTAATTTACAAAGAATTGTGCAGGAATTTGGAATTATTTGCCGTTTAATCTGGCAATAGCACGTTGAGTTTCAGTAGAATCAGGGTTTAATTTTAATGATTTTTTATATTGTGCCAATGCAAGTTGTTTTTTACCCATTAAACGATACGTTTCTCCCAAACCATGATATACGTTCCAGGAATTGGGGTAATTGCTTTCATTTATTTTAAATACTTTATAAGCAGCATCCATTTTTTTAGCTTTTAAGAGTTGAAAGCCTATATCATTGAAATAAACATCATTGTATGCATATTGTAAAGGAGCGGTTCCAGCCATTTCGGTTTCCACTGCTTTTACACGGGAAATGAAATAATCAAAAGGAATAACACCGGCAATAAGGTCAGCTTCATATTTAGCGATACAGTTTCCAAGGTAGTCACGTTTGCTGTTAGGTTGGCAGCTACCGCTATTATATGCATAAAACATACGATCTCCATCAATCATATAAACCGAATCGTTATTGCTTCTTACTAATTCATCAAAATTTAAGAAAGCGGCCAATGCCAATTGAGAATAATTTTGTGAAGCATTTTTAAACCCTCCATAGGTTGTTTGCCAAACGGTTTGAATCAAATCCATTCCACCTTCAGCAGGGTTTATTTTACGGATAACACCGGCAACATTTCCTGCTCCTGCATGGTAAGCATGCAATACCAGTAATCGAAACCATAAATCGGTCTCATTATACGCTAAATGGGCACTATCCAGCATAGTACGAACATAAGGAATGCAGATACGTTTTAATAAACGGGAAGCACCAAGTGCTGATTTTTCAATGTTACTACGTTCATCCAGGCGTTTATTTACAATAAGGCCTTGGTTTCTGGCAACAGCGGGCATTAATTGAAAAGGGCCATTAGCTCCTACAGATGATTTTGTATTGGTTTTTCCTGGGCTTTCAATTAACAAAATAGCTTGTGCATACCATGGATCCACATTATTTTGCTTAAAAATATCAATAGAACGGTTAATGGTTGGTACCACTTTTTTGAATTCATAAAAATCCTTCTTGCCGCAGGTAATCAATAAAGTTGAGCTATCAGCGATATTGTTGGAACGGCGAATACTGTCTTTATATAAGCTATGTTTAAGATCGCTCATTCTGTTCCAATCTTTCATGCTAATATGGTCTACAATCTGGCGCGTACTTGCCACATTAACAATTGCAGAATCAGGGGAGAGTACCATTACTTGTTGCCAAAATCTTGGCTGAGCAAGCTCTTGCCAGCCTTCTGCGTATAGGTTCGTATTATCAATGAATTTCATTCTGGTAACATCATTATATGTAACGACATATTTCTCAATGACCGGTACATCTAATGCTGACGTTTGCGAAAAGGTGCTTAAAAACACACATTGCAATAGCCCCAACAAAACAAATCTAACCCCTAAACTGTATGTGTGTTTGTGCATATAACTAGTAAATTTTAAATTAAAATCAGAGAGCTGCGGCAAATGCTAGCCTACAATGTACAAATAATTTTTCAAAAAAAAACGATTTGGGAATTTGATTATTGTGTACGGGATCTCCAGCAAGTGGTTTCAAGTAATTTGAAAAAAGATGGCATCAGTCTGGAAAAGGCTTGAAATAAGGGAAAATAAAAAAAAGTTTCAGTGCGGGACACAAATTTTATTAACAGAAGAAATTAACAGAAGAAATATCTTTTCCAAGCGACATAGCAATAAATGCCCTGTGGCCATTGAGAAGTATTTAATCGAAGACTTGAGGAGTTCGAGCTGATTTTTTCTTCGTAAAATGCTGGAACAATTGTCATAAAACCAACTTCATGGATTGCAGAAGTTTCAAAAAAATGGCTATGATTTAATTAAAATAAAGTGGTTATTTGTAAAGGAATGTTTTTTTTAATTTGTGTACTTTTGTTTATCCCCTATTGCAAAAAAAATTTAAAACTCTCTTATGGCAACTGACAGATTTGAAGCTCACGATTATTATTTAATGGATGAGCTATTAACTGACGAACATAAATTAATACGTGAAACAGCCCGTTCCTGGGTTAAAAAAGAGGTTTCACCCATCGTGGAAGATGCCTGTCAAAAAGCAACATTTCAGAAACAATGGATCAAAGGCTTAGCAGAAATTGGTGCATTTGGCCCGTATATACCTACAGAATATGGGGGAGCAGGTTTGGATCAGATTTCCTACGGTCTGATCATGCAAGAACTGGAGCGTGGTGATAGTGGTTTGCGTTCCACAGCATCTGTGCAGAGTTCTCTGGTTATGTATCCGATTTACTCATTTGGCTCAGAAGAACAAAAGCGCAAGTATTTACCAAAATTGGGATCAGGAGAAATGTTGGGTTGTTTTGGATTGACGGAGCCGGATTTTGGTTCCAATCCATCCGGGATGATTTCCAATATTAAAGATAAAGGGGATTATTACCTGTTGAATGGTGCTAAAATGTGGATTTCTAATGCGCCTTTTGCAGATATCGCAGTGGTATGGGCAAAAGATGAAGCTGGAGATATACGTGGAATGGTACTGGAGCGTGGGATGGAAGGATTTACAACGCCTGAAACCCATGGCAAATGGAGCTTAAGAGCCAGTGCAACCGGTGAATTGGTATTTTCCAACGTGAAGGTCCCAAAGGCCAATATATTTCCAAATGTCAAAGGATTAAAAGGCCCATTAAGTTGTCTGAATTCGGCCCGTTATGGGATTTCCTGGGGAGTTATTGGTGCAGCTATGGATTGCTATGACTCAGCCTTACGCTATTCAAAAGAACGCATTCAGTTTGGAAGACCCATTGGTGGATTTCAGCTTACGCAAAAGAAGCTGGCCGAAATGATTACAGAAATTACCAAAGCTCAGTTGTTGACATGGAGATTAGGTGTATTAAAAAATGAAAATCGTGCTACTCCTGCACAGATATCAATGGCCAAACGTAACAATGTAAACATGGCGCTGCAAATAGCAAGAGAAGCCCGACAAATACATGGAGGTATGGGTATTACCGGAGAGTTCCCAATTATGCGTCATATGATGAACTTAGAGTCTGTTATTACGTATGAAGGAACACATGATATCCACTTGTTGATTACAGGTATGGATGTTACGGGTTTAAATGCATTTGAATAATAAATACTCAATCTATTTAAAGAACAAATTATGTATATCGAACAATTGTATACACCATGTCTTGCAGAGGCAGCATATTATATTGAATCGAATGGAGAGGCTATAATTATTGACCCATTGCGGGAAACAGAGCCATATCTGGCGCTTGCTCAAAAAAGAGGTGCTACGATAAAATACATTTTTGAAACACATTTTCACGCTGATTTTGTTTCAGGACATATTGATCTTGCAGCAAAAACAGGAGCAGTGATTGTATACGGTCCCACTGCTGAAACAAGCTTTTATAGCCTTGTTGCAGAAGATGAAGAACTATTTACGATTGGCGATGCGAAGTTAAAAGTGTTGCATACACCTGGACATACCATGGAATCTGCCTGCTATTTGTTGTATGACGAAACGGGAAAAGAACATGCGGTATTTACCGGAGATACTTTGTTTGTAGGAGATGTTGGTCGTCCGGATCTGGCTATCAAAAGTGATTTAACACAAGATGATTTAGCAGGTCTCTTGTATGATTCATTAAATAAAAAAATCAAAACATTACAAGATGATGTAATTGTATATCCTGCACATGGTGCGGGTTCTGCCTGTGGTAAAAATATTGGCAAGGAAACATTTTCTACAATTGGGCATCAGAAAAAAACAAATTATGCACTTCAACCGATGACAAAATCAGCGTTTGTTTCGGTTGTTACAGAAGATTTAGAAGCACCTCCTACTTATTTTACAATGGATGCGATGTTGAATAAACAAGGCTATGAAAATATTGAAGAGGTATTAACAAAAAATACCAATCCGTTGACGGTTGATGAATTTGAAAAATCGATTGAAAAGGGAATGCTTGTTTTAGATACGCGTACAGCAGATGAATACGAGCAAGGAAGTATTAAAAATGCATTAAACATTGGACTGAATGGACAATATGCGCCTTGGGTAGGTGCATTACTGGATGTGAATCAACCGCTTTTGCTGATTACAGATGAAGGAAAAGAAACGGAAGCTATTTTACGTTTGGCCCGGGTAGGTTATGAAAAAGTACAAGGATATTTAAAAGGTGGAATGGAAGAATGGAAGAAAGCCGGTAAACCTGTAAGTAGTATGAATAGTATAACTGCCAAGGAGTTTGCAAAAAACCTGGAACAAAAAAATATTATCGATGTACGCAATGCCTCCGAATGGAAAAGTGGTGTAATAGAACAAGCCAAATTAATTTCATTGGCTGATCTGGAGAAGCAATTTTCTTTACTTGATAAACAACAACATTATTATATCCATTGTGCAGGGGGCTATCGCTCTATGATGGCAGCATCATTGATGAAGAAAAATGGCTTTACACAGATAACAAATGTAAAGGGTGGGATAACAAAAATTCAGGAAGAACAAGTATCACTGGTGGAACCTGTTAATTCGCACTAGATAGAATGTATGATCACCAGGTATTAATCTATTAAAAAATGAAAAGATACTTATTTTTACTTATTGCTTTTTTTTACATAGGTGTAAAAATAAATGCTCAAACGTCCAATTCAGCTGTCATCACGAATGCTTCAGCAGAGCAATTCGATAACCTGATAAAGGCAGATAAAACAGCGACTATTATTGATTTAAGAACAGATAAGGAACTTGAAAAAGGATTTATTGCAGGGGCTGTTCAAATTGACTATTTGGGAAAAACATTCGACAATCAAATAACTGCACTCGATAAAAATAAAACTTATTACATTTATTGTCAATCCGGAGGTAGAAGCTCGGACGCCGCACAGTATATGGAAAAACAAGGCTTTAAAAAAATAGTTAATCTAGAAAAAGGCTTTTCTGACTGGAAAATAAAAGGCTTGCCTGTTAATACGAAATAGAGATACATCTATTCATTTTATTTTTTCGGTACCCATCCATTTGAACCAAATATCCGTATTGTAAATAGAGACTTGGCATAATTATATGCTTAAACTTATTTTGGACACCGTTAAAAGACAAAAAGAGGCCGTTGGTTAGTTTCTAAAACTGTTCTGTAACAATAACCAAAAGGATGCGTTAAGAAAGGCGGAGAATGAAATTTTTTTTGCAATTAATTTGAAAAATGAGTAAAAGGATTATAATCATTTGTTTGGCACTGATAAGCAGTTTCGCTTGTCCTGCGCAAACATATTTTGAAATATCAAAAGAGTATCCTTGCAAAGAGTGTGATAATTATACAGTAGACCTCAGTACACTTAAAAGTTATAATTCTCTGGAAATCCAGCAGGTATTTAATTCTATTTGTAAAACCGGAATTGAGTTTAATTTTCCACAAGGTGGCTGTCAGCAACGTGCACAAATTATGTCGATGATGCTCCAACAAGTTTATAAAATAGAGCATTGCAAGATATGGTTGTTTTCTCCAAGTGATTTGTATTTTAAAGACAACAGAAAACTTATTATTTCAGATAAAAATAGCCTCTGCAAAAATAATCAAATCGCCTGGGGGTATCATGTGGCACCAGCATTATTGATCAAGCAGGATAAGCGGATTGACACCGTTGTTTTTGATCCCTCTATTAAATGTGATAAACCAATGTTATTGCATGATTGGTTTAAAGCCATGCAAAATTGTGATGTAAGCAAATACACTTTTTTAAATGCGGATCGTTATTTTTTTAATTCACAATATGACCAGGGAGGAAATTTAACTACAGTAATCAATGGCTACTTTTATGAATATGATCAAGCGTCCAAAGATGATTTGATCATGGAAAAAGGCCTAGCTGTAAATGACATGGCTATTTATATGTACAAAAAGTACATAAAACCATTGATGTCATCAACTGTACAAGGCGATCAGGATAAATTAAATGATTTGAAAGCTATTTTTGGAAATGCAACCGCACTTGATTTTTTATTCTGTCAAAATACCAGTGCCAAAACAAAAATAACAACCCAACGTTATGCGGTTTCCAATTATCCGGAGCTAATAAAAGAAGCAAAGGGAGTATTTAATGATCGCCTTATCTACTGGACCAAACTCACCAATAAATTAATTGAATAATCTTTTCAATTAATCACGCTATTCCTTATTTGTTTCTGTTGTACTCGATTCGTTTTTATTTTTCCCCAGGTAAAATGTTACGCCAAGCCAAATGGAGGAAATTGAAAAACTGGAATTAAAGGAAGATTCTTTAAAAGTGTAGGAATCAAATGAGTTAGCACTCGTTTCTTTCATATGAAATAGTGAATAGGAGATACCTCCAATAGAAGTTTCTAAACTTAATCTGTTGTTAACAAAATAAAAAAGACCAGGAGATAAGGAGCAGGAGTAACCATGCCCTTTTCGTTCAGATGTATATATATCCGTTGGGCTATTAACAAACGTGTATTCACTTTTTGAAGTATATTTTCTTAATTCATAATCGCCGCTTACACGCAGGAAAACTCCAAATTTACTGTGATAAATAGGTTGATTGTAACGAAGAAAAGCTCCCATCCAAGAATTATTGTCTCTACCGAGATTATAATTTCTACGCATAGTATCTATGTTTTCAATTTTATTTCTACCGCTACCAACCCCTCCATCTATCCCTGCTACAAAATGATTCGAAAAAAAATACCCCAAGCTTACACCGCCACTATATTGTTGTTGATTTATTTTTTCTATACGGTCATTGCTATTTGTATTGTATTTACTCGAATAATAATGAGCACTTCCATTAATCATTAGTTGACCTTTATTGAACTGTGCAAAGCTTTGAATACTCAAGAATAATAAAGCTGCCAAAAATTGTCTTTTAATCATTTGATGTTTTATAATTGTTAGATAAAATGATGTGCTTCGTTTTATTGTTCGGTGTTTTTGTTTTTACAACCAAAATAATAGCTGAATCCTAAATTAAAACCTGAAGTAAAGAGATCTGTACCAAAACCAGATGCTTTGCGGAAAAAATTTATATCCGTTGCTCGTTCTGTTGTATAAAAAACGGATCCCAATGTTATTTCAGTACTAAATTTTGGATGAAAAAAGTAGATAATACCGGGGTTTAAATTAATTCTATACCCTTTTGAATAGCCAGTCGATGTATAATGATCTTCATACCCATTAGCTATGAATATTGATTCATGTTTAAATGTATACCAAAAAAAGGAATTGTTGAGAGAAAGAAAAAAGGAAAATTTATTTTTAGGCACAAAGTTGTAACGTGCAAAAACTCCGACAAAATTATTCAAATATTTATCTGTACTTAAAGAGGTTACCGGATAAGAAGAAATAGCTTCTTGAGAGAAATGGTGTATGGAACCATTATAATTAGCAGTAATACCTATTGAAAATTGGTTTGTAAAAAAATATCCAATATTAAATCCCCCTAAACCTAAAGAATTATTACTTCCGTTTGAAACAGAGAGATTGGCATTAACTACAAATTTATTTTTGTTGTCTTGTGCATAAACTAAAGCAGCTGATAGCAGCGAGAAAGCGGTAAATATTTTTTTCATCGTGATCATTTATTTATGAATACGGTAAAAATAAATTTTAATTGTCAGTCTAAAAATGTGATTTGACGAACGGTAGATTATGGAGTATTATCGGTCAATCAATTAATGATTTTTGTTAATGAATCATAAGATCAAAAAAAACGCCCTGTAAAACAGGGCGTTTTTTTAAATTCTTAAAAATAATTTATCCTTGTCCGTGACAATTTTTGTATTTTTTCCCACTACCGCATGGGCAAGGATCGTTTCTTCCGATCTTTTGTTCTGCTCTTACCGGTTGAGGTTTGGAAACATTTTCAGGGTTTTCCAATGCCGCTTGTGCTGGCGATTCGCTACGACTGGTTTGAACTTGTTCTCTGCGTGGAGCTTGTACACGTGCTTGTTGAACAGTGTTTTGAGTATCTTCATGTGGTAAATTCGCACGCAATAAAAAAGAAACCATTTCTTTATTTACTTCACTCACCATGCGTTTGAATAATTCGAATGATTCAAATTTATAAACCAATAAAGGATCTTTTTGTTCATATACTGCATTTTGAACAGATGTTTTTAATTCATCCATTTCACGTAAATGTTCTTTCCAGGAGTCATCAATCATGGCTAGTGCAGTTCCTTTTTCCATACCTAAAACAAGCTCATGACCCTTTGTTTCATATGTACGTTTTAAATTTACAACAACTTGCAATGTTTTAATACCGTCTGTTAAAGGAATTGAAATATTTTCAAATTTTTGAGCTTGCGTTTCATAAATACCTTTTATGTTAGGAGATATCTTAGTGGCAATAAGGTTGTTTTTATTTGTGTAGGAGGCTTCCGCTTGTTTATATAATTTCTCCGTAACATCTTGTGCATTGAATTTTGAAAACTCTTCTTCGGATATTGGTGGCTCCATAGCCAATACACGCAATACTTCTATATTGAATCCTTCATAATCTTTATCTGTGTGATATTCGTTTACGATGGTTTCGCATGTATCGTAAATGGAATTAGCGATATCAACTGCAAGTCGTTCACCGAATAAAGCGTGTCTTCTTTTCTTATAAATAACTTCACGTTGAGAGTTCATCACATCATCGTATTCGATCAATCGTTTACGAATACCAAAGTTATTTTCTTCTACTTTCTTTTGTGCGCGTTCAATGGATTTGGTAATCATTCCATGTTGAATTACTTCACCTTCCTGAATGCCCATTCTATCCATCAATTTGGCGATACGATCCGAACCAAACAAACGCATTAAATCATCCTCCAGGGATGCAAAAAATTGAGATGAACCTTTATCACCCTGACGGCCTGCACGACCGCGTAACTGACGATCCACACGTCTGCTTTCATGTCGTTCCGTACCGATGATGGCCAATCCGCCCGCATCTTTTACACCTGGCCCAAGCTTAATATCGGTACCACGACCAGCCATATTGGTAGCAATAGTAACCGTACCTGCTTGTCCGGCTTCCTGTACAATCTCCGCTTCACGTTGATGCAATTTGGCATTCAATACATTGTGTTTTATTCCACGGAGCTTAAGCATTCGGCTTAGTAACTCGGATATCTCAACCGATGTTGTACCGACCAATACAGGTCTTCCCGCATTCACACATTTTACAACTTCTTCAATAACGGCATTGTATTTTTCACGTTTGGTTTTGTATACCAAATCTTCTGAATCGATACGTGCAATTGGTCTGTTGGTAGGAATAACCACCACATCTAATTTATAAATATCCCAAAACTCACCTGCTTCTGTTTCTGCAGTACCCGTCATACCTGCTAATTTGCTGTACATACGGAAATAATTTTGCAGTGTAACCGTTGCGTAGGTTTGTGTAGCAGCTTCAACTTTTACATTTTCTTTGGCTTCAATAGCTTGATGCAAGCCATCAGAGTAACGACGTCCTTCCATGATACGACCCGTTTGCTCATCTACAATTTTAATTTTACCATCCATAATTACATACTCCACATCTTTTTCAAACAATGTGTATGCTTTTAATAATTGGTTGATGGTATGAACACGTTCTGATTTAATGGAGTAGTCACGGATTAATTCATCTTTCTTTTTTGCTTTTTCTTCCAGCGGTAATGTTGCTTTTTCCAGTTCAGCAATCTCAGCACCTACATCAGGTAATACAAAAAACTTAGCATCTTCCGAAGAGGTAGAAATTAATTCAAGGCCTTTTTCTGTTAATTCAATGGAGTTGTGTTTTTCATCAATCACAAAAAATAGTTCTGCATCTACTTTATGCATTTCACGTGATTGATCCTGCATGTAATGATTTTCTGTTTTTTGCAAGATAGCTCTTACACCTGGTTCACTCAAAAATTTAATAAGTGCTTTATTTTTTGGTAAACCTCTGAATGCACGTAACAATGCCATTCCGCCTTCACCTTCTTTTTCCCCTGTTTTACCTTCTGCAATTAAACGTTTTGCATCCGTTAACGCAGTATTGACAAATGCTTTTTGTGCATTCACAATGCGTTCTATTCTTGGTTTTAACGGAGCAAATTCCTGGTTATCTCCTTTTGGAGTTGGTCCGGAAATAATTAAAGGTGTACGTGCATCATCAATTAAAACGCTGTCAACCTCATCCACAATTGCATAATTGTGTTTGCGTTGTACGAGGTCTTCCGGACTGCGCGCCATATTATCGCGGAGGTAATCAAAACCAAATTCGTTATTGGTACCAAATGTAATATCTGCAGCATACGCTTTTCTGCGTTCTTCAGAATTCGGTTCGTGCTTGTCGATACAATCAACAGATAAACCATGAAATTCAAATAAAGGACCGTTCCATTCCGAGTCACGTTTTGCCAAATAGTTATTTACGGTTACAACATGAACACCTAAACCGGTAAGTGCATTTAAATATACAGGTAGAGTACCTACAAGGGTTTTTCCTTCTCCTGTTCCCATTTCGGAAATTTTCCCCTGATGCAATACGATACCACCAATGAGCTGCACATTGTAATGCACCATGTCCCAGGTAACTGTATTACCAGCGGCAACCCAGCTGTTTTTCCAAAATGCTTTATCTCCTTTTATTTCAATGGATGATCGTTTAGCAGCCAGGTCGCGATCCATTTGTGAGGCTGTAACTTCCAATTCGGGTGATTCAGTAAATCGTTTCGCTGTTTCTTTAACAACAGAAAATGCTTCTGGAAGTATTTCGCTTAGAATGCTTTCATTCTTTTTGATAATGGCTTTTCCAAGCTCATCAATTTGCTCGTATATTTTTTCTTTTTCTTCGATATCAAGCGAAGGGTTTTCATCTATTTTTTTTCGTAGTGTTTCAATTTCTTCACGTTCAACAGAAGAGTTATCCGCAATACGTTTTTTGAATTCAATGGTTTTTGCACGAAGCTCATCATTACTTAAACTACCAAGTTTAGGATAAACGGCAAGTATTTTATCGAGGATAGGTTGTATCTCTTTTAAATCTCTATCGGATTTGGTTCCAAACAATTTGGAAACGCTTTTGGTTATAAAATCTAACATTGTTACTTCTTTTAGTAGTTGCGTTTGTTATAAAGGATTGCAAAAATAGCCATTTTTTGGCTAGGTTTTACGAATTTTATTTCCTGGTCCAAAGCCTTATAAATAGAGGAGAATAAGGTGTTTTGAGGAGCTTGAAAATCAGGTAGGGGTTTCAACTATTATTCCCCTTTTGGAAAGCCTGACAAATTGGCTTTCATCTGATCTAATCCGATGTAGCTTCAGCGAAGACGGAGTGTATAATTAAAAAAGCGCCACATCTGTAGCGCTTTTCGTATTTAATATTCATCTTCATTAAAGAAGAAATCTTCTTTTGTAGGGTAATCCGGCCATATTTCCTCGATCGATTCATAAATCTCACCTTCATCTTCAATTTCCTGAAGGTTTTCAATTACTTCCATTGGAGCTCCGGAACGTATTGCAAAGTCTATTAATTCATCTTTTGATGCCGGCCAAGGAGCATCTTCTAAGTTTTTTGCTAATTCAAGTGTCCAGTACATAATTCAATATTTATTTTAAAGCCGGAACGTAAATTCTAAAACAAAATTTTCGTTTCCATGTTCATTTTGTGCAAAAGTAAAAATTTATTCCACTTATCAAACAGGTAATCCTTGTTTTTTAGTTCCTAGCTCTTAAATTCTTCCAAAACAGTAGTAAAATCAACCTCTTTATTGTTAACAATTAAATTAAATCGAATTCACATTCGAGGCTTCCAGGGTATTTCTGTTACTTTTAAATCCATTGTTAATTTACGGGACAATACAAATAGATAATCGCTCAATCGGTTCAGGTATTTAATAACCATTGGTGATACCTCTTCCGATTCGGATAAGTGAATCACCAAACGCTCGGCCCTTCGGCAAACACAGCGGGCGATATGACAATAAGAAACAATGGTATGACCTCCGGGCAGCACAAACGACTTCATTTCGGGAAGTGTCTCATCCATTTTATCCATCTCTTTTTCAAGTAGGGTAATATCCTCTTCCTTTAAATCCGGAATTTTCATTTTGCTTTTTCCAGGGTCAGAAGCCAGTGAAGAACCGATCGTAAATAAGCGATCCTGAATTTCTATAAGCAGTTCAATCGCATGTGCGTCAATTTTTTGATCACGGATCAATCCAACATGAGAATTTAACTCATCCACCGTTCCATACGCTTCAATACGGATGTGATGTTTGGGAACACGTGTTCCCCCAATAAGTGAGGTTTGACCTTTATCTCCTGTTTTGGTATATACTTTAAATGTCATGGGCTAATAGAGGCTTGATTCGTCAGAGGCGGGTCGTTATATAATGTGAGAACTCATCGTAATGATAGTATCATTTTGATAATCCCTTTCTACCAATCCATCTTTTAATCGCACAATACGATGTGCATGTTGTGCAATGTCTTCTTCGTGGGTAACCAGGATAATGGTATTTCCTTTTTTATGGATATCTTCAAACAGGCCCATGATCTCTATGGATGTTTTTGAATCAAGGTTTCCGGTAGGTTCATCTGCTAAAATAATAGCAGGCTTATTTACAAGTGCACGGGCAATTGCAACACGCTGACGTTGTCCGCCCGATAATTCATTGGGCTTGTGCGTCATTCTGGATCCAAGTCCAACTTGTTCCAGTACTTCTTTGGCACGGGCTAGACGATCAGCTTTTGTAAAGCCGGCATAAATAAGCGGAAGCATTACATTATCCAATGCAGTAGAACGGGGTAATAAATTGAAGGATTGAAATACAAATCCAATTTCTTTGTTGCGAACTTCTGCAAGAGAGTTGTCATGCATTTTGGCAACAGATGTTCCGTTCAGGATATAATCTCCACTACTGGGTGTATCCAGGCAACCCAAGATGTTCATTAGTGTGGATTTTCCACTACCGGAGGGTCCCATCAATGCAACATATTCATTTTTGTTAATCTCTAATGATATAGAACTCAAGGCATGAATTTCTTCCGTCCCGATTTTATATTTTCTGGCAATTTTGGAAAGTTCAATAATGGGTTTCATAGTGGAAACGAATGTACGAAAATTTTTCTATGGATTTCATCCATAGGGAATTTAGGCTCAACCCATTCAGGGTTGGGGGAATGTTTTTAGATGCAATATGATTTTTGTTTTATCTGTTACTTTAAATCTTTCGTCCAAACGCATTCCGATAATCCATACGATTTTTTCATCAGAGCATAGTAACCAGGTGTTTTCTTTTTCTATCAACGATAATTTTTTATCTATAAAAAAGTCGCTTAGTTTTTTCTTCCCTTTCATGCCAAGGGGTTGGAAGGCATCTCCGGTTTTCCATCTTCGGATGGTTAATGGAAATTGTAATTTATCCAGATCAATTAGTGCTGTAGCATCCTCTTTTGAAATCACATTTTCGGAGGTGAAAATGTGTGTTTGAAATTCCAGATTGAGGTAAGGAGTTTTTAAATCCAACTGATCTTTTGCAACGAAATAAATTTCTGGCGTTTCAAGATGTGCAAGGGATTCAAGTAAAAGAAAATTTCTATCCTTTACTACACGATGTGTTGAACTAAAAAATTTTTTTCCGGATTCTCCATCAAGTATACTTGATAGATCGGCAGCGGTGGAACTATTAAAGCCGTATGGTTTCAATAGCTCAAACAAATAAGTAGAGAGAGGATTTAATTTTTTCAACTCAGAAATGGAAATGCGAATTGTATTGTTTTGTTCCGTGCAGATCCTGGATCGAACGTCTTCAATCGTTTGCTTGTAAATTATTTCAGCTTCACGTAATTTTTCGATGGAATGAATGATGGATGATTCGGCAACCGGACTAAATTCATTCAGCACAGGAATGAGCTGATGACGAATTTTATTTCGTAAATAATCATCAGAAGCATTACTGCTATCCTCCCGATAGGAAATATTATTTTTTTCTGCGTAAGTAAGAATAGCTGTTCGTGTTGAAAATAGCAACGGACGGATAATTTTTCCTTGCTTGGGAATAATACTTCTTAAACCAGAAATACCGGTACCACGAATCAGGTTAATGAAAAATGTTTCAATGATATCCCCCTGATGATGGGCTGTTGCAATAAATTGATACGAATGTTCTTTTCTTATTTCCTCAAACCAGTTGTAACGTAATTCGCGTGCTGCTACTTGGGTAGATAGTTTATTTTGCTTTACATAAGCTTTCGTATCAAAGCGAATGTGATGAAAAGGAACCTTATATTTTATCGCGAGGTTTTTTACAAATTGTTCATCACCATCGCTTTCCTCTCCGCGTAATTGGAAATTGCAATGAGCAATAGCGAAGGATAAACCAACAGCATGGAAAAGATCACACATCACTACGGAATCAATTCCACCACTGATGGTGAGAAGGATCTTATCTTTGGGATTGAAAAGATGTTCCTGTTGAATATATGTTGAGAGTGCTTTTTGCATATTTTTAATTTTCTAACACCTCAAACAACGCTTTCGCTTTTAACAAGCATTCTTCATATTCCTGCTCCGCATTTGCCTTGTCCGTAATAGCACTTCCAACCATAAACGATACATATTGTTTTTGCTGATTGTACAAAATACTTCTGATCACTACATTAAAATCAAAATCTCCTTGAGGAGTGATATAGCCAATGGCTCCTGAATACAATCCGCGTTTGGTTTGCTCATACTCTTCAATCAATTGCATGGCGCGTACTTTAGGGGCACCCGTCATAGAGCCCATTGGAAAAGTGTTTCGGATGATGTCTGTGAAAGAGAGTTCTTTTTTCACATCACAACTAATGGTTGAAATAAGCTGATGTACCTGTTTAAACGTATAAGCGCCAAACAGCTCATCTGCTTTCACCGTTCCTCGTTCTGCAATGCGCGATAAATCATTACGAACCAAATCCACAATCATTACATTTTCGCTTCTTTCTTTTTCGCTGTGTTGCAATTCTTTTTTCAAACTATCATCTTCTTTGGGATCTGCCGACCGACGAATCGTTCCTTTGATAGGCTGTGAAATAAGGTGTTTGTTGTGCTTTTGCAGAAAACGTTCAGGGCTGGAGCAAATCAGTTGATGATCACCAAAATTGCAATAAGCTGCAAAAGGTGCTTCGGAAATACTGTTCAGTTTTTTATAAACCTGTACAGGTTGAATCACTGCTTGCGTCGCATAAAATTCCTGACAAAAATTTACTTCATAAATATCACCTTTCCGAATATGCTGCTGTAAAGCACTAACAGCAGTAAGGTATTGTTGCTTTGTTATTTTTGATTGAACAGAAACAGTTGAAATTTTTCCAGGGCTAACGACTGGTTTGGAAATAGATTCAAGAATGCTTTCCACTTTTGTTTTGGAAATGTACAAATCATCAAAATGTACCCAACCATTTTCCTGGTTTATTTCAAGAATCAATAAAGGAGAAAAAAAATGAAGTAAAGGAAACTGAACACCATCCTCATTTTCAGAATATAAATTTTCAATTTCATTTTTCAAATCATAGCTAAGATACCCAAATAGCCAACCTTTTGAGGCATCGATGAATCGTTGAAGTTGATTCAATGCATCATCACCATGTTTTATGATCAACTCTTGAACGCAGCCAATAGCAATAAGTTTAGGGCAATTGATAAATGTTTTATCATTTGATTGTGAGTTGGAATCAAATACACAAACACGATTGAATTGATTGTTTAATGCATCCAGATCAATTGAAAAAGAAGTTGGGGTAAGCGGGTATGTGATCTTTTGAAGCATATGCAAAGATAATCGTTTCCTTTTGTTTTAAGAAGCGATTGCAAAACCCTTTGTAAAGCTTATTTTATAGGTATTTCAAGACATTTTCATAAACACAAAATGAACTACGAAACCTCCAATTGGTTGTATACGCAACCCCATTTTGCTTTGGGGACTTTTTTGCCGGCGATTTACGAACCGGCTTTTGTTGAAATCCAAGTACTTACTCGTTGAATGTATTGATTTTAGTAGCATGCAGGAGGAATTGTTTTTATTGTTTCTGCATGAAAAAATTCATGAACACAGAAAGTTTTCAACAAAGTGGTAAAAAGTGGTAAAAAGTGGGAAAAATGTTTTTATTTTTACAGAAATAAGGTAAAAAGCCATGACGAGCCTATTTGGAGTTTATGAATGTAATGCTGATGCGAAAGGACGCGTAATGCTTCCTGTTGCGTTCAAGAAGCAGCTTACAAAGGAACTCAAAGGTGGTTTTGTAATGAAGCGCAGCATTTTCAGCAAGTCGCTAGAGCTCTATCCAATGGCTACATGGAATGAAATGGTGAAGGAAGTGAACAAACTCAACAAGTTTGTAAAGAAAAATGTAGAATTCATTCGCATGTTCAATTATGGTGTTGTGTCTGTAGAGCTTGATTCTACAGGTCGTTTACTGATACCAAAAGATTTAATGACGTTTGCAGGGATCAATAAAAATGTAACAATGGCTGCGGCAGGTGATCGCGTGGAAGTATGGGATACAGCAGCATACGAGCAATTTATTAATAACAGCAGTGCAGATTTTGAAAAATTGGCTGAAGATGTAATGGGCGGTATTGCACCATCTGAACCAGAGAAATAATAAATGGAATATCACAACCCCGTTCTTTTAAAAGAGTGTATTGATGGTTTAAACATTAATCCCAAAGGTATTTATGTGGATGTAACATTTGGAGGTGGCGGTCATTCCCGAGAAATCTTAAAACATCTTACCACTGGTAAGTTGTATGCATTTGATCAGGATGATGATGCAGTTAAGAATAAAATTGATGATGATCGCTTTGTATTGATTAAACAAAATTTCAGATTTCTGAAAAATTTTTTAAAAATGTACAACGCACTTCCAATTGATGGTTTGCTTGCTGATTTAGGTGTTTCATCTCACCAGTTTGATGAAGCAAGCAGAGGTTTTTCTACACGTTTTGAAGCAATGCTGGATATGCGCATGGATCAAAATGCAAAGCAAACAGCAGCGGATGTGTTGAATAACTATACGGAAGAAGAGTTGAAACGCATTTTCAAGTTGTACGGGGAAATAGAGAATGCTGGCAGGTTAGCCAATACTATTTTTCATACACGAAAAGAAAAGCCTATACAAACAGTTTCGGAATTGAAAGCGGCCATTGAAAAATGTTTAAAGCGTGGACGGGAGAATCAATATTTAGCGCAGGTGTTTCAAGCACTCCGAATAGAAGTGAACAAGGAACTGGATGTATTGCAAGAATTATTGATTCAAAGTTTAGATGTGTTGAAACCGGGTGGACGATTGGTAGTCATTTCTTACCATTCATTGGAAGACAGATTAGTAAAAAATATGATGAGAAGCGGCAAGTTTGAAGGTGAAGTGGAAAAGGATTTTTATGGAAATAAATTAACACCATTTGAATTAATTACACGAAAACCAATTGTTCCGTCAGACGCAGAAAATGAAATAAACAGCAGAGCAAGAAGTGCGAAGCTAAGAATAGCTCAAAAGAATGGGGAAGCCAGTTAATAAACTAAAAGAACCTGCAACGGCTGTTGAAGAAAAAATTCAAGAGCCGAAGAAAAAGCCTGAAAAGAGCAATAATGTAATGCGTTCTGTGGCAAGTGTGGTGAGTGGAAGTTTTTTATCAAAGGAAACAACAATAAAAAATTTACCATTTATATTTTTTCTTTCTTTTTTGGCCATTTGTTATATCGCTAATGGATACTATGCAGATGATCAGGTAAGAAAAGTAAACCGATTGAATAACGAAATAAAAGAACTGAGAACACAATACATTGTTGCAAAAGATTCACTGGTTATAAAAAGCAAGCAAACAGAAATAGCAAAAGTTTTAGCAAAACAGCAAACAGGAATAAAAGAGTCGGTAGTACCGCCAAAAAAAATAGTTATTAAAGCAGCAACAACAGAACTAAAAAAGGACTAGATACTTGGATAAAAAGAAAGACATACTTTGGCGTATTTATCTCGTATATTTTTTGATATGCCTCTTCGGTGTCGCTATTATTTCCAGGGTTGTGGTGATTCAATTTGTACAAGGCGATGAATGGCGTGCAAAAGCAGAAAGCATGTCAACCCGCTTTTTTAATATAGAAGCCGTACGTGGTAATATTTATGATGCCAATGGAAGTATGCTCGCTACTTCTCTGCCTTACTATGAAGTAGGGATGGATGTAAATACAGAAGCGATCACCAAGGGTATTTTTAATAATAATATTGATTCACTTTCCTGGTGTTTATCCAATTTATTTAAGGATAAAACGAAGAAGGAATATGAAAAAATGTTGCGAAAAGCACGTAAAGAGCATGATCGTTGGGTTGTGCTTCAGCGCGATGTGTCTTACACAGATCTTCAAAAAATGAAGCACTTTCCTATTTTGCGCAAAGGAAAAAATCGCGGAGGCTTCGTTTATCTTCAAACCAACAAGCGCGAACGCCCTTTTCAATTCTTAGCAGCACGTACCATCGGAAAATTAAATGAAAACGGAACCGGGAAATCCTATGGTCTGGAAGTAGCCTATAATAGTTATTTACAAGGTGTGTACGGACATCGCTTAATGCAAAAAATTGCAGGGAATGTTTGGCGCCCGATCAATGATGACAATGAGGTCGATCCGGAAGATGGATCAGATATCGTTTCCACCATCGATATTAATGTTCAAGATGTTGCTGAAAATTCATTGATGAATTGCTTGAAACAACATGCTGCCGAGCATGGTTGTTTGGTATTAATGGAAATAAAAACAGGCGAAGTAAAAGCAATTGCAAATCTTACACGCAATAATAAGGATACTGCCAATTATATGGAAAACCTGAATTATGCTGTTGCCGGAGCAACAGTTCCTGGTTCTACTTTTAAATTGGCCTCTCTTGTTGCTACAATGGAAGATTATAATTTGCGGTTGGATGAAACAGTAGATGTTGGTAATGGAACTTGTTTTTACAGTAATGTTCCTGTAAGAGATCATGAAGCTCCCAAAAAAGAAAAGCTAACGGTTCAGGAAGTGTTCGAACAATCTTCTAATGTAGGAGTTACGAAGATTGTCACCCGCTATTATGCAAAAGACCCTCAAAAATTTATCGATCGGTTATATAAGATGAATTTGAATTCTCCCATGGAAGTTAGTATTCCCGGTGAAGCAAAGCCATACATAAAAGATACAAAAGATAAAAGCTGGTCAAAAATTTCCTTGCCTTGGATCAGCTATGGTTACGAGTCAAGGATTACACCATTACAGATACTTAATTTTTATAGTGCCATTGCCAATGATGGCAAAATGATGCGTCCTATGTTTATTAAAGAGATCAGGAAACGTGGAAAAACAATAAAAACATTCAGCCCTGAGATTATTAATCCTTCTATCTGCTCACAATCAACAGTGAAGAAAGCAAAAACGATGATGGAAGGTGTTGTGTTGAATGGAACCGCAAAAAGTTTAAAAGCATCCAATTATCAGATTGCAGGTAAAACAGGTACTGCACAAATCGGAATGGTAAACGGTAAAATGACCTATCAGGCTTCTTTTGTTGGTTATTTTCCTGCTGATAATCCGAAATACGCTTGTATTGTTGTTATCACGGCGCCAACAGGCTCCAATTATTATGGAGGTTCAGTTGCCGGTCCGGTATTTAAAGATGTTGCTGATAAAGTGTATTCAACAAGTTTGGAAATACACAAAGAAATTAATGCGATGCAAACACCAATTGCATTTAAAGTTCCGCAAACAAAACATGGATCTCAGGAAGAATTGGAAACTGTTTTAACAACGCTGAAAATTCCAGTAAAAACAAATGCCAGTGCTGCTGAGTGGGTGTCCAGCTCAATAGCGGACTCTACAACTGTAAGCCTGACAACAAGTGCGACAGAAGTAACATTGAAAAAAGGCATTGTTCCGAATTTAACAGGAATGTCAGCCAGAGATGTATTGTATTTACTAGAAAATAAAGGAATGCGTGTAAAGCTAATTGGAAGTGGCTCTGTAGCTAAACAATCTTTACCAGCAGGAACACCATTTAACAGAGGAACAGAAATCATTTTGCAACTTATATGAAGTTATTAAAAGACATACTTTATAAAGCAGGGATTGTTGAGCTAATAGGTTCTTCCAATGTAGCCATCATGTCCATTAGTTTTGACTCTAGGAAAATCGAGAAGGATTGTCTATTTGTTGCAGTAAAAGGAACACAGAGCGATGGGCATCAATACATTGATCAAACCATTCAAAAGGGCGCCATTGCTGTGTTATGCGAAGAGCTTCCTGAAAATTTGAATAAAGATGTTACTTATATAAAAGTAAAAGATACATCGGCAGCATTGGGAATCGTTGCAGGTAATTTTTATGACAACCCTTCCGAGCGAATAAAATTAGTAGGTGTAACAGGAACAAACGGTAAAACGACAACTGTAACATTACTTTTCAATTTATTTAAAAAGTTAGGCTATAAGGTTGGACTGCTTTCCACGGTGAAAAATCAAATCAATAACGATGTTATTTCTGCAACACATACAACACCCGATGCGATTCAATTAAATGCATTCCTTCGCCAAATGGTTGATAAAGGTTGTACGCATTGCTTTATGGAAGTGAGCTCACATGCTATAGTTCAAAATCGTATTGCAGGGATACATTTTACAGGTGCTGTGTTTACAAACATTACGCATGATCATTTGGATTATCATAAAACATTTGCTGAATATATTAAAGCAAAGAAATTATTTTTTGATGCATTGAGCAGTCACGCTTTTGCCCTTACCAACAAGGATGATGCAAATGGTGAGGTAATGTTACAAAATACAAGAGCACTTAAAAAACGCTATTCATTAAGATCAATGGCGGATTATAAATGCAGAATTGTAGAAAATCAATTCAGTGGTTTACTATTAAATGTTGATGGTAGTGAAGTATGGAGCAAATTAATCGGCAGCTTTAATGCATACAATTTATTGGCAGTATACGCTACAGCTATTTTGCTGAAAGAAGATAAAACAAATGTATTAACAACGCTTAGCTCGCTTGGCTCAGTTGAAGGACGTTTTCAGCATATCCGTACCGATGACGGTGTGATTGGAATTGTAGATTATGCACATACACCGGATGCGTTGGCAAATGTATTAAAGACAATTAACGATATACGTACCGGCAATGAGCAAGTAATTACTGTCGTAGGTTGTGGTGGAGATCGTGATGCAGCAAAGCGTCCGATCATGGCAAAAATTGCATGTGATTTAAGTAATAAAGTTATTCTTACTTCTGATAATCCAAGAAGTGAAAGTGCAGAAGCCATTATCAAAGAAATGCAAAAAGGAGTAGATGCAGTTAATCATAAAAAAACAATTGCCATAACCGATAGAAATGAGGCAATTAAAACAGCTTGCTCTTATGCTAAATCAGGAGATATTCTACTGATTGCAGGTAAGGGGCATGAAAAGTATCAAGAAATAAAAGGAGTAAAGCACCCATTTGATGATATGCAGGTGTTACAGGAAAATTTAAAACTATTTGAAAAATAATGTTCTACTATTTATTTAATTTTTTAGACAGACGTTTTGATTTTCCAGGAGCAGGAGTGTTTCAATACATTTCCTTTCGCGCGGCGATGGCACTTATTTTTTCGCTATTGATTTCAATGGTGTTTGGAAAACGAATTATTGATTTGTTACACCGCAAGCAAGTGGGCGAAACCGTTCGTGACCTGGGACTGCAAGGTCAGCTGCAGAAAAAAGGAACTCCTACAATGGGAGGTCTTATTATCATATCCGCCATTTTAATTCCAACCATTTTATTTGCAAAGCTTCACAATGTGTACATCATTTTACTACTGCTGTCAACAGTTTGGCTGGGAGCAATTGGTTTTATTGATGATTATATTAAAGTATTCAAAAAAAATAAAGCAGGTCTTGCCGGTAAATTTAAAGTGTTGGGTCAAATAGGCATTGGCCTTATTGTAGGAACCACTCTTTATTTTAATGATGATGTGGTTGTGAGGGAAAAAATTTATAATACAAAAAACACGGGAGTTTCCGTAATTGATATATCTACGTCAACTCCTGGAGCTACTTTAAAACAACCTTCTTCTTCTTTTGCCAAACAGGAAACAAAATCAATGAAAACCACCATTCCGTTTGTGAAAAATAATGAGTTTGATTACTCCGTATTGCTTTCTTTTTTAGGCGATGGATATAAAAAATGGGCATGGCTGATTTTTATTCCTTTTGTTATTCTTGTAATAACTGCTGTATCCAATGGTGCAAATATTACGGACGGCATCGATGGATTGGCAACAGGTACTTCTGCCATAATAGGTGTTGGGCTTGCTGTGCTTGCTTATGTCTCCGGTAACATGGTATACGCTGATTACTTAAACATTATGTACATACCCAATACCGGTGAGCTGGTAATTTTCATTGCAGCATTTGTTGGTGCATGCATTGGTTTTTTATGGTACAATTCCTACCCCGCACAAGTTTTTATGGGTGATACAGGTAGTTTGGCGCTGGGTGGAATCATTGCCGTGTTTGCAATTGTAATTCGCAAAGAATGGCTGATCCCAATTTTATGCGGTGTGTTTCTAGTAGAAAATTTGTCTGTGGTATTGCAAGTAGCTTATTTCAAACGCATGAAAAAGAAATTTGGAATTGAACATGCACGTGAACATCGCTTATTTAAAATGGCACCATTGCATCATCATTATCAGAAAAAAGGAATACATGAAGCAAAGATCGTTGCCCGTTTTTGGATCATTGGAATTATGCTGGCAGTATTAACGATCGTAACATTAAAATTACGCTAGCATGAAACGCTTGGTAATATTAGGCGGTGGGGAAAGCGGAGTAGGTACAGCAGTACTTGCAAAAAAGAAAGGGTTTGAAGTTTTTCTTTCGGATAAAGGAAAATTAAAAGATAGTTACAAAGACGTTCTTTCACAATATGAAATAAAATGGGAAGAAGAACAGCATACAGAAAATTTAATTTTAAATGCTGATGAAGTGGTGAAAAGTCCGGGGATACCTGAAAAAGCACCACTCATAAAAAAACTGATAGATAAAAAAATTCCGGTGATATCGGAGATAGAATTTGCAGGAAGATATACCAATGCAAAAAAAATTTGTATCACAGGAAGTAATGGTAAAACAACAACAACACTGCTTACTTACCATATTTTAAA
>C688J18823_10000167_pt1 | contig 35933 bp, 28 predicted proteins | sample HopSoiMetagenom1_FD_18823 | JGI IMG/M metagenome (IMG submission 18823) | reverse complement strand
TAACATCCCCAGTAGAGGCGCTTAAAGAATCCATAGAGTCATAGTCAATACGTGCTACGCCACGGCCAACATCTCTTGTATAGGCTTCCAATACCTTTAGAGAGAGAGTATTCTGACTCACAATGACATTTAGAACTTTACTCATCTTTATACCTTGTTACCTTCCCATTTGATTCTATTAAGATTGCAGCATTTGAAATTCATGTCTATACAATACAAAACTTAAAATCACCTATTTGGGAGGTTAAATGATCAAATTGGGCAAACGAACACTTGTACGTAGAAGAGGCAAAGGCGGAAAACAGTTCCGTGCTGTTACAGTTGGCAAAATCGCTCCAGCCAAATATCCTAATTTTAGATTAGATCAAAATCATTCTGGTATTATTGTCGATATCGTTCATGAGAGAGGTAGAAATGCTCCTCTTGCTAAAATACATTTTGATGATGGAACTTATTCATACATTCCTGCAGTCGAAGGTGCTACAGTTGGAAGTAAAATAGAAATGGGTGCCAGGGCAGCATCTACAGCACGGAACATTTTGGCATTGGAAGCAATTCCAGATGGGACATTGATTTGCAATATTGAAAAGAATGTTGGCGATGGAGGCAAACTAATCAAGTCCGCGGGTTCGTCGGCCCTGGTATTTGCTCATAGTACAGGTGGGGTAACGATAAAGTTTCCCTCAGGCAAATTTCTTACGACAAATCCAAAGTGTAGGGCAATGATCGGGGTGATTGCAGGAGCAGGTAGAATGGAAAAACCTTTTCTGAAGGCTGGTAATAGAGCCAAGTACATGCAGGCCCATGGCAGACTTTACCCGACAGTCAGAGGGATTGCTCAAGCTGCAGTTTACCACCCCCATGGAGGAGGCAGACATCAACATATTGGTCGTCAATCGTCTGTGGGAAGAACTACGCCACCAGGCCGGAAGGTTGGAAACATAGCACCAAGAAAGACAGGACGTAGTAGAATAAAGAAACGCTGAAATATGTGTGGGCAAACTCATAGAACTTTTTTTTATCATGATATCTTTATTGGAGGACCTTGAATAGTTGACTTGTGACTCATTATATCTTGTGGCACTCTATGCATTTATGTAGGTTTATCCTTTAGGTCTCTTGGAAATTGTTAATTTGCATACAGACATTTCGACTAAAATACTACACGAGATGAAAACAACACTTTCACACGAAAGTTCACCAAGATCTACGGCTCTAGAAAAACTGCAAAAGGAGGAACACGGTGATCCGTACAAGATACTTATTGGAACGATCTTATCGGCGCGTACCAGAGATGAAAGTACGGTAAAAGCGGCGAGTAATTTATTCAGAAGATATAAGGATATTAATCAACTGGCTAATGCAAATGTCGAAGAGATCAAGATACTAATTCGCAGTACTGGTTTTTACAATATAAAAGCAAAACGCATTAAGGAGGTTTCAGTGATGATCGTACAAAATTTCAATGCCGTAGTGCCTGACAATATTGAAAAACTTCTTGAATTACCGGGCGTAGGAAGAAAGACCGCAAATTGTGTACTAGTATATGGGTTTGGTAAACCTTCGATCCCAGTAGATACTCATGTGCATCGACTATCAAACAGGTTAGGACTAGTTAATACAAAAACCCCCGAAGCTACAGAATTAGAATTGTATTCTGTTATAAAGAGAAAGAATTGGATTAAGATCAATGATACCTTTGTTAAATATGGTCAAATAATTTGTCTTCCGGTAAAACCAAAATGTAACAGGTGCAGTCTAAATAATTTTTGCAAATTCTATCACAGTACCAATACTGGCGCTCCTGACGACCGTATTATCAAGCAATCCTCCTCTTGAAAGCAAGTAGCGCAATCAAGAGTCCCCCTACTCCGACTAACATTCCGAGTGGTAGATAGAAGATTGGAGAATCAGCAGGATTCCCAAAAACCATGTCAAATGAAATATTGCCTGCGTATGCATTAATCGGGGATTCTGAATCATCTTTTCCGTAAATTGCTACGGAACTAGGTGTAAAACCATTTACAGATAATTTATCGACTACGATTCTTTTCCCATCAGTAATAGTTAGTCCCTGATTGTTGGCGTGAGCAATGATTATAGGTTGACCACTGAACCAACCATCTTTATCCTTACTGTATACTCTTACATAACCAGAATCCTTTGTATTGACCGCGGCCCAGAATCCCTTAGACTGATTTCCAAACATTGCTATTTCAATAAATTTTTCACTTGGTGCCGGTTCGAGTAGTTTTATAACCGTCTTAGCATCTTGTCTATAAGCGTAGTCTAAATTATTTTGAAGGGTCAAAATCCAATTTTGACCAATTGATCCGGAAAAATTGTAAATTAGAGGCTTATTCCTTTCATAATTTGATGCGTTAAATGGAATAACGAATTTCTCGGTATCCTTTGCTTTTATCGTTTTATATATGCTCTGAGGAGTTGCAATTTGAGCGTTAACATTGGGTATTAAAGGAGTGAATAATAAAACCGATATTACAATAGCCATCAGCATAAGCAAATTCATTATTGACTTTTTGTAGAATGGTATGAATTCTATTATATCTCTTCTGATTGAGACGGCTCAAGTGTTAACAACGTTAGATCATGATTGGCCTACCCAGACGTTGTTATGAATTATGAAAATTTTTATCCTGATCTTTTTCTCTTGCTCTCGATTAATCCCATTACTTGATAACCATACTCGAGATTATGTTTGATATGGTTAATCCCGTGTGAATCATGAGGTACAAACTTACCATCAAGGATATTCTCAATATATTTTGCTACTTTTCTAATTGATATCGCAGCAATTTGAACTTGGTTGTCAGTAAGCTTCTTCCCTAGTTCTTTCTCTACTTCGCTTCTAAAATCTTTAGGACTGGTTAAAATTAATCTGCAGTATTTTTCTATTCTCGTATAATTGGTACAAAGGTTGCTTATCTTTCTAATATCTGATTCAGTCAATTTTGTCAACAATAATTCTAATTCTTCCTCGCTTCTGTCGGTAATTTGAATGAGAGTTTGAATTAGTATGTGTTTCCCCATAATTTGATGTTGTGTTTTATCAATAGTTTTTATTTTCGGTTCTGCTAAGACGTTTGCTTGAGATTTTCGCATGAGATAATAATCATATACTCCGTATACTGCCACTTTCTTGCCAGTCGTGTCAAAGCCTGTGTCTAGAATGGCTACAACATCAACGATGATTCCAGGATAGTTATTTCTAATTATATTGTCTGAATTCTGATAATTTTCCATGATATCCTGATAAATTTTGAATACTATATCTCGTGTACCAAGTCGTTTCTGTTCACGTATGCCTTCTGTTGCTAAAGTCAAAAAATCATAAAGTTGAGACTGTGGGATAATTTGACCAAACTGTGAAGCAATAAAATCTGCGATAAATTTAAGTACAAGAATTCGAACACTGAAGATCGCAATATTTTCGGTAGTAATATTTTTGAGAAAATGTTCAGTCTTATTTAGATTAAAGCCTGGCGAATCATTCCTTATTTTTAATGCATCGAGACAATAATTCAAATCGTTTAAGGCTGCATTTGATGTATCATCTTGAAGTATGTTCTCTTTGCGAGTACTTCGGTTATCGAATGGTGTTAAGGGTGATTCTCTCATTTTATATCTCACACTACTATATCGAATTTCTCGAGCACCAAATTGCTCCCTAACTCCTCATCATCATACGTACTATATCCAAGACTCAGATAAAATTCTTCGCGTATGAGACTATGTATTAAGAATTGCCGAGGTTTGTTGTCTTTGTAATCTATCTTAAAATTCAAAGGTAGATAGAAATTATGTGGAAGATTAAGATTGAAAGAATTCATTGCTCCACGGCTAATATTTAATTTCCATGGGTTGTTTGCAGAGATCAGCATTAGTATTATACGTCAGTTCACTTTCCTAATAATGAGTTAATAGAATATATTAATAGCTTTATGAGTAATTTATCATTCATCGTACAACGTACTATGAATATTCTATGGAAAACATTACATTAAAAGTACAGTGCAATACACACATATCATACAGAATTATATAAGCAACTGCATGATCAATAACAAGAAAATATAAACTACAGGAATAAAGGCAGACTTCTCTATTCCATCTAATTCAAGTCTTGATAATTTTCTGCTTGCCAAAGATTAGGTGCTTAACTGTATAACAAGAATGAAAAAGTTAAAGCCAAATAATAGTGATTCATTCGAACAGGTTTCTTTTATATAGGCATCAATTGTAGACATTCTTTTATGTTCGCGTCAATTTTCAGATCCCCCTTGGTAAATATTTGTACTAAATTTTAATTCATGTTATGCAGATATTGAGCCTGCCATTGTCAATTTATCCAACCAGCTATAATTTCCGTTGTATATAAATTCAAGATAATGTAATGTGGATCGTTCTAAGTGATGGCGCCGAACTGTGGAGATGATCTAAATATCACCTATAATGAAGTATAATTTGTATGCGATATGGCTTGAATTAGGAAAACTGTATGCGATATGGCTTAGAGAGTTTAAAGTCTTTTTAAGAGAGAGAAGTCGGCTCATAGCATCTACATTTACTCCGTTATTGTGGTTATTTGTTATTGGAGGTGGACTCGGGGCTTTAGTGACTAATCCATCCGAAAGTTCAGTTATTAATGATAATTCAGAACTAGGAACAGCGTCGGGAATGACCTATCAACAATTCATATTTCCGGGCATAATTAGTATGTCTGTCATATTTTCTTCTATCTTTTTCGGTTCATATATAATATGGGATAGAAAATTTGATTTTCTAAAGAGTGTCATGGTTGCTCCCGTGAGTAGAACGACGATTTTTGTAGGCAAGACTTTTGGAGGCATGACAACCTCGCTGATTCAAGCCGCCATATTGATGGTAGTCGGATTGTTAATTGGGATTCACTATAGTCCTTTGTCTCTAGTCCTAACGATTGTTATAATTTTGCTTCTTTCCTTTGCACTTACATCTCTGGGACTTACTATTGGAAGTTATATGGAAAGCTTAGAGGGCTTCCAATTAATAGTTAGTTTTGTTGTGTTCCCGCTCTACTTTTTGAGTGGGGCATTGTTTCCGCTTAGGAATCTACAAATATGGCTATCCATTCTAACCACACTGGATCCCGCTACCTATGCTGTGGACGCCCTAAGAAACATGATGCTTGGTATAACCGGAAAGAATTCATTTACTTATGATATTATCATCCTATTCATTTCAGCAATAATAGTAGGTACAGTTGGAATGTTCTCGTTTAGGCGAATGAAGGCTGTTTGAATATGTGGAATTCTGAATCAACTTAATAACTATTGATCCAATCAATGAATTATGAATGTATATGTGTTAACGAAATAATTTTGGTGCTAGTTTTCGATATTAACAACAATCCGATTAAATTGAAGATGTATTTTATTCTTTAGTAAGCTCCCTAAAGCGGTGGTTAAAAGCGCTACATCCTATTCGCTCATGTATATCTTTCATATCGCTAGCATCCTGATAATCATCAGTTTGTATTTCGAATCCGCAAGACTTGCAAATTAGAATATTGCTACTACCGATGGCATCTATTTCTATTTTAGCCATGTGTATAGCTTGCGTAACAATGTCTTAAAGGAGTATGCCAAATTTATTTGAGTTATGTTTCAACAGATCTATCAATCGCGTAGAAGGTTGGGTAATGTTACTGGAGCCAATTATATTTCCCATAAAATTATTAGCCTAGATGTCTATCCTGCTGTAATGGAGAACGGGAGTAAGTTACGCCTTGGGCAACCAGTTTTGAATTCCAGTATCATATGTTGAGCACTAAATGCTTGGTAATGAGAAGGTTGCTCTTTACAAGATAAGAATACAACTTGTTCTGGTAAAATGCTATTCATTTACGTAATGTTATCTCTAGACTGACCGCTCTAAACTACTGTACATATTAGATAATCAGTGAACATTGAATTGTGAATAATCATATATTTTGCCATTAAATAATCCATATCCTAATAAATCGAAAATAATCATATGATCTAACCAAACCCATCAGTCACAGTAGGTAAGAGATAGTTTAGATAAACCATAATAGGACTTGCATTTCTATAAATTGATACTTGAGATTTTAAGGCTATCTAACCATCACAATTGCAAGATTCAGTGAATATACCGATACACGATAAAGTCACAAGTCATCAGCATAAGTCTGGTTGATTGATACGACCTGACACATATTCAGATTAGGTGTCTATTTTCAGACAGAGCTTGTTTTTCCAAACAGCACCAATTGTTTTCTGCTTTTTGAGCTACATTGAAATTATACTCATCTTACTGTCCTTATCGATATTATGTTTTGTTATAAATCCCGATGTAGCAGCAATTACGTACTTGGCAGGTATTGTATTCTTATATGTACAATTTACCGTATCTAAGGCGTTTTTACAAGTTTGAGCGTCCTTTACTGTATAAACCATGTTTCCCATAGGATCGAACCAAAGAAGATCAAGATTAAAATCAATATTTAAGAGCCACATTGCATAGAGATCTGGTCTATCATATATTAGGATCATGGCCGAGTTCATTGGAAGTTTTTCTCCTCTAAACATTAACCATCTTTGTCTCTGGGCTTCTGATTTCGCGATTTCGACTTTAATTATATCTTGACCTATTCTGATTTTTCCTATGGGGAATTCTGTTGTATGGCTGTTTTTAGTCTCAGAGGGAAAGAAGGTAATACCAAGTGCCCCAAGAATACTAGCTGCAATGATGGTGGGTATCAATACGACTAGTTTGCTTATCACATGAATCTGGGAATTCAAAATCCATTTTAACCTTACTGTCAATTTATAGATTTATAAATCTAAGTCATTACAATGCAGCTCTCAAAGATGGATGGCATAGAGATTCATGATTAGGCCATTAGAATCTATTCCGTGAGGATATCTAGTATACCAAGTTTTGATGTAGTAGATAATTTACCCTTTACTGTTTTTCATGATCTTGTTTAATAAGGCTGAAATAATATGGCTACTGTTCTTCGAACGAAGAAATATCCTAACATATACGCGGCTAGCTAATACAGTCTATAATATCGGGAATCTCGCCTAATCTGGCAGCTGTATATGTAGGATATTCATATTTATTAATTGGTTCTTGTATTTTGAAAATTGAATTGGTGAGCCTAATAGTTCTCATCCCTAAGCTATTTGCCGGAAATATGTCTGTGTCAAGTCTATCTCCTATCATAATACAATTTTCCGGATCGTATGATGCTTGCTTTAACGCTAGTTGAAATATCTTAAGACAAGGTTTCGCCTTTTCCACTATGGATGAAATTAGTTTAATATTAAAAAACTTGTCAACGTTGTAAATTTGTAATAGATCAACAACGTCTAGCGGCTGATTAGCTATTATTCCTAGCTTGTGAGATTTTACCAGAGTATTTATCGTAATTTCTGTATCGTCATAAAGTCGAAATAATCTTGAACGCATTTCTTTGAATTCAGGCTCTAATTTTTTCAGGATAATTCTACCGTAGCTTGAATGACACACAAGCCGGCATACCTCAAGTATCAATTCATTAATGCCACCACTACCAATCATGCGATTCCTTATGACGTTGTCTCTAACGGTTCGATAGTTTCGCTTATCAATTTTCGTCCCATATCCGTTCAACAGTTCTAGAAATCGTTGGTCAAAATAATCGATAAAACTCCATTCATTTATTAGAGTCTGGCCTAGATCAAAAAATATGAACAGCTCCTTCATATGAGTATAAAATTTAGCCCTTCTCAGTTAGATTAACATTTCTTTTTCCAGTTGTGTTTGTAGTTGGCGTTTGATATGACCTAACGGAATTCATTGTACGCTCAAATGATATGAGATTGTAGTCTTTATCGGTAACCATCTCTTCTTTTAGCATTAATAACTATAAAAATGAGATATATGATACTTTAGTTGTGAGCTCAGTCAGCGAAATTATGTCTTCTAACGATATTGTTACGGTTCCTATTGATTCACAGAAAACCATCCAAGATGTAGCAAATCTAATGATAAAGAAGAAAGTAGGTTCAGTCATAGTAATTGACACAAAAATGCAGCCCCTTGGCATAATTACTGAACGCGATATAATCAAGCGAGTCTGCCTTGAAAATTTTAGTTCGAATAAAATCCTAGTAGAAGAAATAATGTCGACACCACTTATAACTGTAATGTCCTATGACTCGGTTGATACTGCATCAAGGATCATGACTAAAAATAGGATTAAGCATCTTGTAGTTCTAGAAGACGACAATCGAATCACTGGTTTATTGAGTGTGACTGATATAACTAAGAAATTGGCTAAGATTCTACTTAATGATTATAAAAGGCACAGATCGTTACGCTTCGCGATTGATCTTTCATGAGGTATTTATACACCTCGAATCTGACTTATCCAAAATTTACGTACTAAATGATTTTTTATTTTTGACCGGGTCTTTGTTTGGAGTTATTGTGCAACAAATGAGAATTTCGAATATGTTACACAAAGAAGATCCTATTGTTCCGTGATAACAATTCTTTTTAGATATTATTTATCAAACCTTGGTAACTATTTCCTCCGATAGTCGTACTAGGCTATAAGTTAAGGAAAGTTAGGTATCAGAAGTCGTTATCCTTGAGCTGGATTAATTGGTATTATGACCTCATTCAAATATACTATTAATAGGTTATATGCAGAATATGTTTCAAGTTTTTATCGGAAGCAGGTTTGGCAATACATCAATATGAAAATCTTCACGAATTAGTCTAATTGCAAGGATTCTAAAAATTCTTAAATGTTTAGAAAACGACTAATAAAATACCGTTTATAAATTCAAGTTGTCTTTGTATGGCGATAATCAGATGACTACTGGAATTACGCAAGCAATTTACTAACTAAACTAATAGTCCAATTATTGCTAGTTTGGTAAAACGATCCTTGACATTATATATTGCCAGTTAAATAGCCATAGTCATTATGCTGGACAGGCAACTTGCATAAGTCCTGTTATTTGGAACTCCATAAACAATATATTGTTTCAAATAGAATTAAGTTATCATGAATAATAATGTCGCTCCAGACTCTAAATTTGATAGCAATTTGTTTACGAGATCTCACATCAAATGGGGGAAAAAAGAGGAAACCGACAATTTTGCTCAAAAAGTTAAGTTGTACAGACGACATAGTCTATCTGACGACGATTTTCGTCGATTCCGATTGCAACATGGTGCTTATGGCTCAAGACTACAAATGGGCTACAGTATGATAAGAATTAAGATTCCAAGTGGAGAGATTACTCCAGATCAGCTCGAAAAAATAGCAGGATTATCTGAGGCTTTCTCAATAGGCTCCGCTCATGTATCTACTCGTCAGAATATCCAACTACATTGGGTTCAACTTGAAGATGTTAGTGAAGTGATGCGAGGTCTTGTTGAGGTCGGCCTAACTACACGGGAGGCTTGTGGTAATACGGTCAGAAATGTTATGTGCAGCCATTTTGCAGGTGTGTGTGCAAAGGAGGAGTTTGATCCGACTCCATATTCTAAAGCAATTGCTCAATTTTTTCTTCGCAACCCAGTATGTCAAAATCTTCCACGTAAATTCAAAATTAATTTTTCCTGTTGCGCTGACCATGGGTTAGTAAGAATTGCAGATATTGGTCTGGTACCAATGATTAATGATGATGGTGTAAAAGGCTTTCGAGTATATCTTGGTGGAGGCTTGGGTGCTGCTTCATTTTTAGGGCACCTTTTGGAAGATTTCACATCTGAAGATAGGCTGCTTGCAACTTGTTTAGCTACCATTAGGTTATTTGATAGATACGGAAACCGTGAAAATATGGCCAGAAATCGGATGCGATATTTTGTTAACGAAACAGGTTGGGATACGTTTCAAAGAATGGTAATCAAGGAACGATCTATAGTGGAAATGACCGTTGCTAACTCCACTTTGGAGTTATTTCGTTTTCATATAGAGAATGAACAAAAGGAAATGTCTAAGGCTCAGAGATATCTGAAATTGCCTGTTTTGGATATACAGAACACATTAAGAGGAGATCCATACGAGAGATGGATGCACACGAATGTCGTCTCTCAAAAACAGCAAGGGTATTTCACGGCCTTTGTAACATTAGGCGCCGGAGATATCACTGCGAATCAACTAAGAGTTTTATCTGGAGCTATTCGCGACTTCTCGGTAGAAAGAACTGCAAGGAACACGCCGCAGCAAAATTTTGCAATTAGATACATAAATGAGAAAGACTTGTATAGTTTCTACGCTAGGATTGCGACTGCAGGATTAATAAACCCTGGCGCATTAACTATTGCGTCCGCGGTTGGATGTACTGGAACTACTTCATGTAACTTGGCGATTACAAATTCTCATCGATTGGCTAAGGAAATAGAGTACAAATTTTTGGAGTCACAACATGATATTGATGACGATCTTAGGGATTCCACAATTAAGATCAGTGGATGCCCCAACTCGTGCGGGCAGCATGAGGTTGCCACAATCGGATTCTTTGGTGGAGCTTCAAGGATTAACAACTCAATGGCACCTACGTATACGATGTTATTCTCGGGGAATACAGGAGAACGAGGCGAATTGGGAAAGACAATAATGCGTGTTCCGGCAAAACGTGTGATTAATATACTTAGAAAAATAATCGAGATATATAAACACGAAAAATCCGGGACTGAAACATTAAGGCAATGGATCTCTAAGATCGTAAATGGAATTGGGACTGGAAGCGTCAAAGGCGTTGATGATATAAAGGTTTTGCTATCGCCAGTAGCACAATTAGACCCCGTAGAACAGGATCCTGAATCCTATAAGGACTATGGTAGCGATATAAGATTCTCTGCAAAGACAGCCAGAGGAGAATGTGCGGCATAATATTCTAAGAACTAAGCCACGGAATATGATGTATATGAATACCAAGAAACGTGACAGCAGTACGAGCGTTAGTACTCATATCGGGATCCCTATAATCTGTGATACAGACACAGTACGAGCGTTAATCTTGGAGAATGCTGTAAGGATTGTAGATGTTCGGAAGCTCGACGAATATCTTCAGGGTCATATTAAGAGTGCGGCATCATTGCCATTCTCACAAATATTAGAAAAAGACCCGTCGGGAATCGTAGATATTTTAGAAAATTTGGGCATCACCGACACTATGCCAGTAGTGATTTATGATGATACGTTCGGCGCATTGGCTGCTCGTGTAGCTTGGACATTTGAGTATGTAGGTCACGCTAATACTGCACTGCTCGAGATGACCTTTAGCCAATGGAAAAGTATGGGATTAGAAACTGAGTCAAAAAATAATACCTTTGCAAAAACAGAACATACATTACTTATCAACCATGAAATTCAGGCAGATGCCTCATATGTCGATTTGGCAAAGGAACAAGAAGATAAGTTTTTGATAGATACAAGAGAGCGATTAAATTTTCTGACAGAGCATATACCAAATGCCAAAAACCTCCCATATACTATGTTAAGATCTGATACAAACATACTGCGTAAACCAGAAGAGATAAGAAGATTAATTGAAAATAGAGGAATGTCATTCGATTCTGAATTTATCACATACTGTGGGAGTGCTGGAACCTTATCTGGCTTGACATATTATGCGCTCAAATTAGCTGGAATAAAGAATGTAAAACTCTATTCCAAATCATTCAGAGAGTGGAAGATGTTAGGTAAGAGTAAAGAGGAATTTAAAGACGCTAATTATTGGGATCTATCAGCAGATTAGGGATCCGCCTGATCAATTCTGCAATGATTTAGACCTATTGCCGTTTTAGAGATTGGACTTGCGAATGTATCTATGTTTTCTTAAATAGTGTCACATTTCTAAAAAGTTGATTCCATAATTCCTATGGCATTAGCATACACTACTTAGGACGAGATGTGTAATAATCAACTACAATTAGTTCATAAAGTCGAGCACCATTTGTTTTAAATCAAACACTGAAATTTTCATTAAGCACTTCCTACAAGTTTTCATACATTTTGTAAACCACAAACATGCATTGTACCTTACATGCCCTATTCTCTTTATTTTGTAGACGAGGTCAAAAATGCACCTCTAGAGGAGATCTTTGTGGATACCGGCTATTAGATACGAAAATGTTGAATGTCTAAAAGATAAATTGTAGAGATATCATGCGATATCGGTTGAAGAAATATATCGTTGGACGCATTGCCGCAATCGCACATCTATCAATCAAGAAACGAGCTATACTTAAGTTAGTTCATGGTCATTAGCATCTTTTATATTCTTTATCCTAAAGCATAGATCACAATGTTCTGGACATGAATCATGTATACAAACATTCCTCATACTATTGCAATTAAAACACCATATTTGCTTTGAAAACAAAGAGTGCTTAATAGAATAGACTTTGGTATATTTGTTGTCCTGGCAAGTCTTTAACATTTTTTATTCCAAGTTGTACCTAATAGGTTATTCTGATTGTATTCCCATATTATTCATGAATTAAGAAGGATATTTTTAATTTGTCTAATAATTGGGATATGGCTAAATCCTATCAGAACCATATCTCGAAAGCAGTCATTAATTTCACCGCAAATGTCTACTCAAACGGAACTTTAGGTAAAATCATCTCTCAGATATAGGTTCACAAATTAATCTTATTCTCATACATATTCATAACATAACAGTTAGGAAATAATATATTATAAAAGGTCATATACTGTACATGTATGACTGTATTCGAATACACATATGATTTTAGTACAATTCATTAACAAAATTCGACTGAGCTGAGTCACTATACAAACAAAAGTATAGTCTAATCAAATTAGCAAAATTCATATGGTCTTTGATCTTGCGCTTTCTATCTTGTTTTGAGCTAACATAGTATACCGAGTAATTTGTTTCTACTAAATTGAGATTTTCAGATAAAGTAGATGCTGTTCTTTAATACAATGTATTCATACTTATAGTCTGAAGATTAAACAATCAGGTGTGATTTAATGTAATAATCTTGACCATAGTCCATTCTTTCAGAAATTGCACTATGGTATAATTCTAGACATTGTTCTAGGAAATAACACTGTATCCTTTATGTCCTCAATATCGACTAACCATCTCACTAAACGTTCGATACCTAGTCCAAAACCACCATGGGGTACTGAACCAAATCTTCTCAGGTCTATATACCAGTCATATGATGATGGATCAAGTCCCTCAGTCTTCATTCTTTTTTTAATAGATGAGATATCATCTTCCCTCATTCCCCCACTAGCAATTTCTCCAAAACCTCCAGGAGCTAATAAATCAGCACTGAGTCCAATCCCCCTATTTTGCTCATCCTCCTTAACATAGAAGGGCTTTATCCAGATAGGATAGCCACTAACAAAAAGTGGATTTAAGGTGGATTTTGTCAGTTCACGTTCTGAGTCAATATTAAGATCATCGCCTATTCTAATAGGTCTTTTGTTTCCCTTCGCGTCTACTACTCTGAAATCCCTTGATTGGAGTGTATCAATTGCCTCATAATAAGAAATTCTATCAAACGGAACTCTAACATCCTTTAGATTAGTAACATCTCTCTTTAGAAAGATAAGGGAGTCAGATCTTTCTCTAATAGTATTGTGAATTATATAGGTTATCAGTCGTTCCTCAACTCGTAAAATATCTTCAAGGCTTGTCAATGGCGCTTCTGCTTCTAGATGTGAAAATTCTGCAAGATGCCTTACTGTTCTTGATTTTTCTGCTCTGAACGAAGGGGTAAGGCTCCATACAGGACCCAAGGAGAAGATTAACGCCTCAAGATAGAGCTGTGCACTCTGTGAAAGGAATGCCTCTTCATTAAAGTACCTCAGTTTAAAAAGTGTAGAACCGCCCTCTACCGCACCTTTCACTATGATTGGGGGAGTTACTTCCATCCAATCATTTTCTATAAAAAACTGGCGGGCAAACTTTAAGATTGTGGACCTGATTTTTGCAATTTCAATCATTCTTCGAGTCCTTAGTGCTAAATGCCTATTGTCAAGCAATAATTCAGCACTCTGGTATTCTCCTATGGGAAAATCGGAGTCAGCAATATTAAGAACTATTAAACTATTACCTCTGATTTCATAGCCACCTTCTGGCGCTCTATCATCTGCTATCAATATACCGGTAACTTCAACAGAGGACTCGATGGTTAGATGTGTTACCTGTTGAGTTGGAAATACACATTGAATGACTCCGCCGCGATCGTCTCGGATAAGCAAAAAAGTCTTTTCCTTTTGTTTACGTAATCTATGTACCCAGCCTCTAATTGTTATCTCCTTATCTACATTAATTGGAGTTTTAATATCATTAGCCCGTTGCATACATTCTAGACATCATATGATTCACATTCTTCTTCTTAAGAATTATGTTAGTACATGATCTTGGATCATCTCGAACATAGAAATGAGGTTTCAGACCTAGTGTCTCAAGAAAATGGACCATCTCGATGCTCGTTTTATTTAACCCAAGGGCATTTCTTATGGCATAGAATGATGCATTAATACTCTCATTATTTGCGATTTCCCTGGGAGACGGGTTGAGAACATAATCTTCTGGGGTTAGGCCATTCAATTTATGTTCAAAATGTTTAGGAAGAAGTAGGGAGGCTAATGTTAGATGCAATAACTTTAACCGGGTCTTATTTTGCAAATTTGTGATTACGTTGGAGGCTCTACACTCTTGAAATTCAAAGATCAAATGTAGTACTGTAGACAAAAATTCGCCATTATTTAATAATTACTCGACTATTTAAGTTTGGGAGTTTTTTAATTTGAGAATACCTGTCTGAAGTCAGGTTTCGATCGTATTGGTTATTTGTCATAATAGAATCCACAATTCCACCTCCATTATTCTAATCGATTAGGGGAGTGAATACCTCGCAACTTTTTCACAAATGAGAGTCAATCGACTATTGTTAGATAAACTTAGGATATAAAAAACAGGAAACTAAATGGTTAGTCTCTTTTTGTTCCAGGATAGGATCCTCCGAGCATTTGTCCATAGAATAAAGACAGAATTGACAGAATTGACAACCAACATAGGTTTTAGAGGCCCCATGTTTTAAACGAATTATTTTTTCTTTTTGCAAGTTGTTTGGTTCAGGTTCAGAGACTGCATCAATCAATGCCTGGGTATAGGGATGAAGTGGATTCAACAATATTTGGTTGATTGGCCCGGTTTCTACTATTTTGCCAGCATACATAATAGCGATATTATCACCTATATATCTGGATGTAGAAAGATCATGGGTAATGTAGATATATGAAATTTGTAATTTATCCTTTAAGGCTTTCATCAATTGCAATATTTCTGCCCTGACAGATATATCAAGCATCGAGACAGGTTCATCGGCTACAATTATTTTTGGATTTATTACAAGAGCCCGGGCTAGAGCGACTCTCTGTCTTTGACCCCCAGAGAGCATATGTGGAAACATATTCGATATTTCAGACGCGGGTTCTAATCTTACATTTTCTAATGCTTTAATTACTTTATCTTCCAGTTCCTTCTTTGAGAAACATAAGTGATGGATAGCAAGTGGTTCTGACACGATATCCATCACTCTCCAACGTGGGTCAACGGAAGTATAAGGATCTTGCTGTACCATTTGAATTTTGGTCCTAAAATTTTTTAGTTCTTTTCCTCGTTTTCTTGTAATATCGTGCCCTTCAAAGGATATGGAACCACTATCTGGTTCGATAGCTCGAAGTATTAATCTAGCCAATGTACTCTTGCCAGAACCCGATTCCCCAGCAATAACCAATACCTCACCCTTATTTATCTTAAAACTTACATCGTCAACGGCTTTAATGTATTGAGCATCGCCGTGCAGATGGAAGGAATCTCTAAGACCCTTTTTAACATGAAAATACTTCCTTAGATTGGATACATTAAGGATTTCGTTCAACACCTAATAATCTTAGTGATTCAAGGAATATATACAATTTCTCAACAAGCGTCTGCAGCAGCTACAAGAGATAGGCGTCAATCTAACTATACGGTATTGGTAATATACGATTATATTCATATAACGGAATAGTGTCTTGCAAATTCGTTTAGGTAATACGGTTGTAGGAATAAATAAACTATTTAGGATAGTTAAGTTAGAAAGCGATTTGAGATAATATTCATATAGAAATGAGTAATTTTGAAAGAGGCGTTCAAGAATGTCATGCTGGTGACGTTTGTTAGAATAGACCATATCTACAATAATAATACTAGAGAGCATTACATCTACTCGCAAGTTGCTAAGCAATTACGGTAGTATACTTTGAAATTGCAATACTAGAGAATTTAATATTTCACTAATATTAACTGATTTAATTTTCTTCTGCTAATAGTTTAGATATTTATTCAACGTTTTAATTGTAATCCAAGTGGATACCAAATTAGATTCCAATGGTATATTTTTAACACGAATGTATGATCCTCATCTCAGTTGAAGTCAAATCAAGCTTCTTGGTTCACTCTGATGTGAACAAGTATCAAATATTGCTTGTATTGGCCTGATGGAAATTTTCTAATTTATAAGACCGTGATATCTCGTTATAGTATGAACGTTTAATTAGATAGATAATAATTGATTTTAGTCATTGAGTGGAAAGATTTATGAGAAGGAAATTGAGGTGAGAGGACACCTTATCGATTCGATGGTTCTCACAAAAATATTCGACAAGGTAATGGATCTTAAGGGTGATTTCCAAGTCGTGGAATTCAGTATAGGTAAAATGAAGAAAGATTATAGTTATGCCCGCCTTTTGATTCGCGGTAACACTTCAGAGCATTTAAACGAATTATTAGAATCATTATATATTGAAGGGGCACAGCCTGCGTCGATCGAGCAAGTCAAACTTGAACCAGCAAGGAAAAATATGGTAATGCCTACGAATTTTTATAGTACTACTAATAATACCACTCAGGTTTATTATAAAGGTTCCTGGATTAATGTTGAAAATATGATGATGGATAAGTGCATCGTAATAGATACAAAAAGTAACAAGGCTGAATGTAAAATGATACGTGATATTAAAGAGGGAGAAATGATCGTGACTGGAGAGAGCGGTATCAGAGTAATTCCCCAAGAACGACCAAGGGAAGGAATAGACATATTTCAATTTATGAGTAGCACTAGTTCAAGTGAGCGTCCGACTCAGCATATTGCTCGAAAAGTTGCTTCGGATATACACCGAACTAAACATCTAGAGAAAGGAAAAATCATCGTGGTGTCAGGACCAGTACTAATACATTCTGGCGCATCGGAGGCTTTAGAAAAATTAATCCGTATGGGGTATATAGATGGGCTTTTGGCTGGTAACGCCTTGGCTGTGCATGACGTAGAGAATGCATTGATGGGAACATCACTAGGTATGCGAGTAAATGATGGGACCCTCGTGATAAGGGGTCACAGAAATCATATGCAAGCAGTTAACGAGGTATTCAAAGCAGGATCTCTAAATGCCATGATTAAAGAAAAGGCTTTAACAAGAGGAATAATGTATGAGTGCATCACTAGAAGTATCCCATTCGTATTGGCAGGTTCGATAAGAGATGACGGGCCAATACCGGACGTGGTAACAGATATAGTAGAAGCTCAACGTCAATACAAACGAATACTGAAGAATGTTAAAATGGTTTTGATGTTTTCTACAATGTTGCATTCTATTGCTGTTGGTAATATGTTGCCAGCTTCGGTTAAGGTCGTTGCTGTAGATATAAGTCAATCCGTTGTAACAAAGCTCCTTGACCGAGGGACTACACAAGCTATTGGGATAGTAACTGACGTCGGAACCTTTCTGCCGATGATAGTACAACATTTAGAAAAACTGACGTAGTTTCAGCACATTTGAATAATTTTCGTCTTTCCCTGTTAGAATTATAATCAGTTTTTGGTATAGAGTAATAGTTAAATGATTATTATTATAAATAAATCAGATTAATTAAGTGCTTTTTTATGAATGATTTGTGATACAATCATACTGCATTATTTTCCTGATTATTCATGTTAGGTAAGTTTAATGACCTGCTAAATATATAGGATTGGTCGATTTCATTTCCATATTGGATTGAGACTATTTCGATTAGCCAATTGAAGATTTAAGTGACCTTTGATGAACCATTCTGCTTATTATAATAATTAATCTAAAGGTATCATAAAACTAAATACGTAAATAGCACTTATTTCAAATCTGGCAAACAAAATTGATGTATGGCACAAAAGCAGCATTGTTTAATACTCAAACTCTAAACGTCGTAATCATGATATCCTATTAATAACAAAAGCATGCACAAATTCATCTCGAGCATCACGTTAAAGAAAAATGACTGTGAATCTTGCCCCCAGCAAGGATTGAATTGAATGCAAAAATGTAGAAATTGTTAGGCTTGTCATTGGGAGAGAAAAAGGTCCAAAATACTGGATATTGACTGCAAATGTTTAATTCCAACCGAAGGTATCTTCTTTTGAGCAATTAATTGCCTTCCCGTAATAAGTCTATGGTCAACAAAGAAAAAATATCATCGTTATTAACAAAAATCCTTGAGGATAAAAAAATAGTCGATGTGTTTGGATCAGAAAAGGAACCAATTTGCAATTATCTCAGATGTCATCATAAATTCTCATTTCATAGTTCGGATGCTCACAAAAGAATTTGTACATGTAAACATCCACAAAATTCGATAATTGGTATAGCCAAAAAAAATACAAGCGATATAGCATTTATTACTCAACCTGACTTGATAATATATGATTAAGATAGTTGATTTCTTATTATCATAAATTAATAATATCGAATAATTCCAGAATATAGTTATGCTAAATTGTATATGCCTAACTTGACATGTCTATTAAGTTGTCCCTTCAAGATGTGCAGCATAAATTATATGAATTGCTTCGATCTCCTGATTATTTATTGAAATGCGTAATTCGTGATTGAGATAGTAGTATGGGATAAACATGAAGAATATGAACTAGGGCAACATCGTCTTAATAAACTGAATACGAAACTGAGCCCTTATACACAAGTGAATAGTAGAATTTGAATACAAACCGTATTTAATAAACGAAGATTAATGTTTTATTGTGAGTTGCTTCAACAAAAATTTAATTTGTATCGTATACTCCTATGCGATAGCTGTTAGTTTAAATTAAAATGTAATGTCGAGATTACAATATGAGTATAATGTTACTGCTAATTAGAAATTCTATGAGAATAGAAATTGTTTAGGATTTATTCAATAGTAAATGAAGTTCATTAAAGATCAGGGCGCATATAAAAGTAGTGTTCAATTAATGTTTGATCATGTAAATCATTAGCTCTGGATTAAAACTTAAATATAACTAAAATGTTTCTATTATAATGAGCAAAGATTCAAACAGAAAATATATAACAATCTCTATGATTGCAATAATAGCGGCATTGATAGGAACTTTGGCGATAAGTCAGGTTTTACAACCTCTGCACGCCCAAAATACTAGTGGTCAAATGAGTCAAAAATTAGGAAACGTATCTGGAGCTGCTGCCAACAAGACCGGTAATCAGTCATCAAATCCACTAGCCAAGATTCCAGTAATAGGAAAGATATTTGGTGGTAAATAGCATACCTCGACCGTAGTTTGATCGCTAATCCTGAAAACGAGATCAAATTTTTTTATCTACTTCGGTAGCTCCATTTTATTCATATCTATAAAAATTGGTCTTCCTCGATTCGTCAGTATACAAAACTTCTCAGGGATTTTATATAACAAATATAAGGCAAAAAATAATAAATGCTCTTAGAGCCCGAGCCTGATTCTTATCTGACACCCATGGTTTAATTTTTGTTAAAATCGATTTTGTGCTGGACCTACAGATAGCAATTCACGTCCATGTATGACTATCCGATCTAAACCATTGTTTCCAAACAATACTGCATAACCGGTATAGTCAATTCTAAATTCTGTCCAAGATAATAATAGTAAATATTCTACTAGATGGACTCACCTTTTTTATTGATTTCCCATAGCCAGATCATATTGCAGTGTAATCTTCCAGTAAATTGCGGTAGTATCAAGTATTTATTAATCAAAAAGTATAGATATAGGGCTGATCGGATTAGAGGCAGTCTGATTACGTCCACATACTGACATATTATTCTTAATTCTCAAGCTTCGGTAGTTGCTTTCCAAAATCGAAAATACTGTAATGTTAATAAGCAAATATATATCGACAATTCGAATACAAAGTGCTCGCCAATGTCAAATAGTATAGAAAATACTGAGAACGAAGAATATGGAGAAAGCGAAAACTTGCCCAAATTATCAGCAGACTTCCAATGTTCTGTTTGCGGATCGATCTTCACTACTGATCAAGATAGAGAGCAACACCTGAAAAAAGAAGCTGAGAACAAGTTACATGAGGGTAATACTTCGGAAGATATTAAAATTGCCAGAAATCAGCAGAAACTAAACGAAACTCGCATACACCATGTGTAAAATAAGACCGATTAGTATTGGACAAACAGAATGCTCTGAGGTATAGGATCCGTCTTCAGATTGATCTTTATGATGGCTTTTACCGCAGTCATGGTTACTGTAGCCTTGATGGTGATGATGTGAATTCGCACTGCTTTATGAGATGCTCGACCCTCAATGTGGTTACGTCCGGATTAGACTACACAAAACGGGATCATCTGTGGACACATTTACTTTTACTTAAGTTTGTGATTTTCTAGCTTAAGGTATCATCCATGAAAGGTCATGGATTCCCATTGAGTTCCTGGTACAAATTAAACTTATTTTGTATCAGACTTTTCTTGATCTACAACTGTTCCATTAATTTGAGTATATTCGATATTATTACTTGAATTAGGATCGGATACCACAAGATGGAATATTTAAGGCTCCATCATGGTATATGAAATTTTAGACACATCTACTGACACAACACGTTCTGGATGAAATAGGATTGTGGCGGCATAGGTAATTTTGTCATAACTCTATATATAATGAGCAATGCTTATTGTTGCAATTGCGGTTCATAGATTTTCGACATCCTGTGTAAAGATAAAAAGGGAGCTTGTGGATGACATCTTTTTGTCGCCATAGACGCATTTGCATTCAATATCCTGGAATCAGCATTGATATTTGATGATATCTCCACATAAGCAGCTGGATATAGGAACAACGATACCACAAAAACGATATAGGCAATCACAAAATGTATCTCCCTTATCGAAATTACTGATGTAGATGACAGTGAGATAATTAATAATAGTGCATATAAATTATCCATGCGAATAACGATTAATATTTAATGCATTTAAAATATAAGAACCTCAGTCATGTAAATCGAATTTTTTAGTGATTTAAACATAATTTTCTCGTGCCAGGAGATGAGACTGATTATCTTTTTGGCTCCAATTATATTGATGATAGTAAAATTAATAATCATGAAATTCAAACAATTAATTGAAAATGAAAAGCGAGGAATTCGCAAAAGAACAGACAGAGAGATGAATTAATGCAGGGCTTCATCATAGTCTTAAAGAAATCGTTTTTCCACATAAGTTGGCACCTATTATTCAGAGCTGCCTCAGCTCAAATAACAAGCATGATTGATATAAAAAAAATATTTATTCTGCAGGCTTGAGAAAGTATCCAAATTTACATTTTACCTCCTTGGTTCTATTACGAGAGATCAATAGTAACATTAGGATACAATATCATACCAGAAAACAATTCCTCGTTAGTCAGTAACGGAAAGTGTGAAATCAACACGGGATTAGTCAATAATTCAGCGCATATTGTGGTGTACAATATTAATTTGAAATTAATTACCTTTAGGTTCAGAAGTAATTTATTAAAGTTATAATAAAATTAGGCTTGGATATGTAATATGAATCCTAAAGGAACATTCAGAATGGTTTATACAGTCTTGTAATTTACGCTAATCGTTAGAATAGAAATTCATAAAGACGGTATCTGATTCAGCTATTTAATAACAAATAAATAATTCATCTGATCCGAAGCTCAACCGTAATCTGGTGCTTTCTTCGCCCCCCAATTTAGTGGTTGAGTGCGATCGCGGTCTATATTGATTATACGATGTTACTTACTCAAATATCATTATAGAACTAAGACCTAGAAAATAAGTTATAGAACTTCCACACAAAATCTAGGCACGTACTATTCTAAATGAGCATTTTTAGTACATTAGGTGTAACTATCCATATATCCATTTGGATCATTTCTATTAGAAACAGAAACGCTTGAGATGTGAACAAAGGTATTTGAAAATTATAGGAAATGATAAACTGAAACTGATAACAAAATACAACTCACAATGATATTGTATCAGGACTTGAACCTAATAATAAATACTCTTTTAAGTTTAATCAAACTGCGGCAAATATTATTCCATACTGAACAATAAAGACCATGGATTTGATTCAATGCAGGTTCTTAAACTTATTACAACAACTCAAAAAATGATAATGACTCATTCTTAATTTATGAATACACAAGGGATTTGGATTATGGCTGAACATGTAAATATCTTAGAAGTCAAATTGTAATTACTAAACAACATTTGACGATTAATGAAAAAGCCAATAATTTATTCGATATGTATTTTCTTGATTAATTTGATAACTAATTCGAAACCGAATTTGAATAGAATAGTAAGGTATAACTTCCTCTGGTTAGTAAATACATTTGTTTGTGACAAGCAATGAGACACAGCAACCAGGACATAATATATGCCCATTATGCGGAAAAGTCTTAACTAGTGGCGAAGAAAAATCCAAATTTGTAGAAGTTTCAATAGATGGGGCTAGTTATAGATTTGACTCCAAAGATTGTGCGATTATGTTCAAAAGATTTTTGAGTGTGTACGGCGACGATTTTAAGCGCTATTCTGGGCAGCATCAATATATTTCAGATCCTTTCTGGGACAGGGCAATCCCTAAAGAAGATGAACTTAAGGAGATAGAGGCAGAGCAATTGAAGAACATTTGTGATACAGTACATGAAAAATCTACACTGGACATTGTAGTTATTTCAGATAATCTTGAGATACAACATCTTGATTTTGATCTTCTAAGATCCGCCAAAGAAGACATCACGATAATATTCTCCACAGGTAATGCATTTCTAAGACAGGTGCGTATTGGAGGAATTCAGCTGTTAGAAGAAGTAAAGAAAGCCAGGAAGGATTTGAGTATTAGAATAATAACGCCTACAAATGAGGACATTAGAAAGATTTCAATAGATTTAAAAAGACGACTAGGGGTTGATGTTAAACATATAGTAGAGTTTATGCAATCAAAAATTACATTGGCGATGGTTGACCGAAAGTATTCTTTGGCGGTAGAGCTAAAAGACGATACCATCGATAGTATTTACGAAGCAGCAGGGTTAGGAATTTATTCAAATCATAAGTCAACGGTCTTATCATATTTTACAATATTTGAGAGCCTTTGGAAGGAGTTGGAATTAAATGAACACGTAGCTAATCTATGCGAGCAATTGAGATTTAGGGAGAAGATGCAGACTGAATTTATCAATATCGCGGCTCATGAATTTAGAGCACCTATCCAACCGATCCTAGGATTGGCTGAGATTCTCAAAGCTAGAGAAAAAGTTGATATTGAAAAACAACAGGAACTCCTAACTGTTATTATAAGAAATGCGAAAAGATTAAAGACCCTCACTGAGAATATTTTAGATATTACGAGAATTGAAAATCGGCCGCTTATCCTTCATCAGGAACTTCTTAATATCGAAGATATCATATCTGATGCTATACAGGACGTCGAAAGTCAATCAGAATATAAAAGATCAATTGTTAAAATAATATACAATCCATCTGGAATTAATGATAAAATTGGACTTGTGAGAGCCGACAAAGGAAGAATAATACAAGTAATTTCAAATTTGCTTGATAATGCTATCAAGTTTACTGAAGAAGGAATAATATATATAAATCTAGATAAGAAAGCAAACGAGAATGAAATTGTGGTTAGTATTGTAGATAATGGAATTGGAATTAGTTCAGATATCGAACCACTATTGTTCACAAAATTTATGACAAAAGCAAACAAGGGAACCGGTCTTGGGTTATATATTTCGAAGAGTATCATCGATGCCCATGGTGGAACGATATGGGCTGAAAACAATAAGAAAGGCAAAGGTGCGGCATTTAGATTTAGTTTGCCAATAGAATCCAATAATAGAATTATTACAAATTAATATTAATCTACAGTACAAGTTCGCTAGGTTGATGATATAATGTGTTCATTTCTTATCTTACTCCCCCTACGTGATTAATGAAACCATCGCTTACGAATGGATTTGTTCCAAAAGGCTTCAAATTGAAATTAGGGCTCCTCAACAAGATTTCCCATAATTTCGCTATTGTTCAATCTACAAATAAACTCAACGAGTTCAAGACGTATTTTTTGCATCGCTATCTTTCATACGAGGGAAATAATTGAAACACTCGATCCTATTTCTCCTGTACTCCTTTGTCTTTCCTAGGAAGCTTTTTTTTGATTGAGGAATAAAATAGGATGTTCAATATTCAGGGATCTATATGTGTTTGTATACAAATATCATAGCCTATTGAAATATTTTGTATTACGTATCTGCTAATCAGATCTTGTATGTCTAAATCTCTTGTTATTTCGCATGATGAATTAGGACCTCCTAGAACGGGATAGCTGTACTTGTTTACCACACTTATCTGTATTAATTCTGGTTGCAGAGTTTCTTGTAAATCACCCATATCCAGTACTAGGATGACACACCTGCCTATTTGAGACCTGGTCAAGACGCAACGTTGTTAGAGAATAGATTCAGTATAATGAAATAAAGATTGGGGCAGATCTTTGTTCATTGCCCCTTTTTATGTCAAGTTTGCCAGGCATATAGCCTATGTGCCTATAGTAGCACATAGTCCGACAATACGAATTGTTCAGATAGAGGACTGTTTTTGCTCTTTAATTTGTCATATGAAAGGGAGATACGGATATAAACACACTATACTAACTGTGAGTTTCTTTAAAGCACGTAGAAAGATGGATAAATCTAAACAAATAGCATTTAGGAATAAATTCCGAAATATATTGTTCATCTAGGAGATAATACGCAGAATCGAATATCCTAATAATTTTTCATGAGGGCGACATTAACGTAGCGAAATCTAAACGGATGATGTTATCAAATTCCTTACTGCATTAAGAAACTGCAGCTGGGTAATTGGTTTTCTTATAATGTTATCAGAGGTCATATCTGGAAATATTTTTACTAGCTCTTCAGCTGCATCAAGTGCAGACACAAACAGCACCTTGACATTGTCGTCTATCGCCTTAAAGGTTTGATATATCTGTAAACCATTAAACTCTGGTATCCGAATATCCAATACTACAAGATCATAATAAAGGGAATTCCCTACATTATTTTCAAGGAAAGCCTTTAGTGCTTCATACGGATTGGTGTATCCATCTACAAAATACCCTTCATTAATTAGGAAGGACTTGTAGGTGAAAAGTATATCGATTTCATCTTCTACAATCAGGATCTTGGGTTTTTGTCCCTGTTGGTCATTCCTATTAATACTTTGAGAATCTTCTTGAATCGCCATAGTCTTATTTGAGACATGATAATTATCTTCAGTTGAAAGAATTTCCCGAATTATCTGGTTCTTACCTATAATGACATCAATAAACCTTTCTCGATCTTCCTTTGGATATTCATCATATAGTGAATCTATTGCCTTAAGTTTCAAGTGATTATTAGCAGCATTTTCGCCTATTATTTGCAGATAATAGAATACCTTGCCCAATGAAGTTAGGGAATATTTTTTGTTCGTCTTGCTGTTCTTAGTTCTCTTTACTAAACCTGTATCCAGTAATTTTGATAATGTATTATAATATTGCTTACGAGTAAGATTTAGTTTGGTTCTTATAGCTTGACTGTTATATCGCTCATTCTCATCATCGCGTCGAACAAGAGTATTAAGCAGAGTATAAACAACGGGATTAGAGAGGACCTTATAGATATTGGTGATGACAGTGACCGTGTTCTGCATATTCTTCACTCTTGATTATAGCGTAAATAATAGCAATACTATTACATAAGTTAGCGGCTTTCAGACTGCATAATGTCGTATAGTTGAAAAATATAGACGTAATAAGATCTTATTTTGGAGATTCACCTACGTTCCCTTGATAAGTTAGGTTACTTCAAATTCTAAATCTAAAGAATCAGGATCCTGAAGTGAAGGAAGAAAATACCGTAATTAATCGTGCATTTGGCCGATCTATCGAGATCCAAAAGCATTTTGTCGTTTTATAAAATCCGGTTATGCTATGTAGCTAAATGCCCACGCACGGGGTAAGATTAGAAAATGAAAATGGCAGTAATTATTAAGAAATAGGCTACAGGCCAACAAGATATAAAAATTTGGTATTTTATGCTATGTGGCTATCGTGTTATAAAGAATCAGCTCTAATATCAAATACGTTTAATATAGGCCGCTAACTACAATATTAAAGGATACAGCCAAAAATTTACAAATTCCAAAATAAAATGATGGCAGTTTTTTTGGTATCATCTGATATTAATAGGACTGTTAAAGAAGAGCTTTAGAGTCTGATCAAAGGTCTTTTCATCATCTCTGCTAATCCTAAACACAGGTTCGTTACTTGTGGAATTATGTTCATACTCTATCCCTGGACGAATATGCCTCCATTTATTGACTCATGCAGAATTAATCATTATTTTATCTCCAAGGCATTCTCCATGATCCGATGATAATCCACACATGATTTCAAAATTTCCATTCTTGTTACTAGACCAAGACTCAGTCTAAGTTAATTCCAAATGTAGCAATCGGTGCTAGAAGAACAGGTGTTATTGCTCCGAGACAAGAGAGGTAGAGTGGCCTTTACTTGATTGCACAATTGCACAATCTTAGCAAAGACGTTCTATAATATATAATCATATCTGTCCTATTATAATTGGTTACAGAGACGACATGAATATAATTGGAAGTAGGTATAGTAAGATAGGGCTATTGTCAACATCATTATTTTATTCATGTTTGCTATTCTATGAGACTGTTATTACACATACTACTTATTTTCTCTAGATGTAAATGACATTACAAGACAATTCTAATTCTATACCTGAGTCATTCTTTTCAGATAAGAGAATGAAGAAATGTCGAATCCAATACAAATTCATATCTCTCTTTAACTTTCTTCCGCAGTTTCGGGTAATTAAAATGTAAGTCGAAAAGACGCCTATGAATCCTACAAGAAGGATCGAAATTGCTGTCCAAAATTTCCTGATCTTTTCTCCAATCTTCATGGTGCTAGTATAGACACCGTTAGATTTGTTTTTGTATTAACACATCCTTATGTCTGTACTAATAAGTTAAATCTGGTAGATTAATAAATTTAAAGTGAATAATGAACCGGTGGAGATATTTACTAATATTATATTTGTATATTGACCTATTCGAGCATTCGCTGGAACTACGAATCTATAAGGTGCAGGACATAAACTTCATATGAAGAGGATTTATTTATCCTATGAGGATTAAATACAACTTTATATTTGAATAATTTTTTGCATGGGTAGCCAAACTGCTGTTGTAAAACACCAGCACTTGACCTCAAGTGAACTCCAATGTCATTTTGACCTTCCTATCTTAACACTATAGGTATGATAATACAGAGAAAGTAAATTCTGGTAGAGGAATATCAACCCAGTTAGTAAGATCTAAAACTATCTTAGAGCTATTATTATAAATTACTGTCACATAGAACAACACTCTATATTTATTTGAAGTTATGGAATTGAGATCTAGTGGCAGAAAAATATAATTTTGGTTATCAAATGTTATGCCTTTTTTCTATTACACAGTTATGAAATGATCGGGAGACGAATACTCTACTAGGGAACCACCCCCAATTTCTGGGTTTTATATTCCACTGAACCTTCTTTTAGTAATCGATACCGATTTTTCCTGTTGTAAGGTTATTGTCTGCATCGACTAGTATCCAGTAAGCTACCTTACCTGCTCCTAAAACAGAAGGTATTCCTCTTATTTCACGATCTAGCAAGAGTCACGCTAGACGCTTTCCCATTACTTGAATATGTATTTTTGTATATCGCTTGAGTTGTCCAGTAAAGCCTGATAGTCAGCCTTTAATTGTGTGGGTCTATACATTTACTTTAATGCCTTTGTGAATGTCTGCATTATCTTCTTGTCGAGGAAAAGCAGACAAAGACACCGGTTGAACCTGGAGTTGAGCAAATGTCTTCACAAATGAGTGACGGCACAAGACCAAATAATAAGATAACAACAAATACATCTTGAAATGAAGAATGATATTCAGATGTCATACTTTAGCTAAAATACTATTTCATTCTGTATATATTCCAATGTTAAGTAATTGTAGAACCCAATAGAATAGACATTGTTTCGTCTATAGATGCAATTACACTATCCATGAGGTCGCAGGAATCATCTGATAGTAATAATCTACAGTATAGTAGTCGTCGTTTATCAAATGTCATATGTAAGAATGCCTGGTGACAGTTTAGCACATATCTAATACGATATCAGCCTAATTATCCCGTAAATAAGTGCCCAATTTTTGCCTATGATTATTTACCTTATTCTCTGTTCAGTGAATATTATATTATATTGAAGTTAGCATATTGGGCTAAAAATGTAATATAAATTTGTTGGTTGATGAAATAAAGATTTATATAAATATCGATCTAATCAAATGACAGGAAAGTTCAATAGACAGGTTTACATTAGATGGGATATCCTTGTGAAATAAGATTGTGACAAGACATCTCGATCGCATATTATCGCATAATTCGTCATTATTTGTTCCTAAATACGAAACCCTAATTAAATATACTGTTGTACCTTCTATCCCACTGTGTATTATCGCTATAATATCTTTAGATTCTAATATTTGGGTGGCGTCGGAGATTCATCATTTCTATATTGAATTAATTGCAGTAATATTCGCCGCAATCTTGGCTTTTTATTATATGTCTAGGGCACATACACTAAATGATAAATTTAGTCTTTTTATCGGAATAGGATTTCTCGTCAATGCTGCTATCGATTTTTTGCATGTTATAATATCATTTAGCTTTGCAGATCAGCCCATATTTTTAAAATTTTTTATACCCCAAACGTGGTTCGCTGGCCGAATATTTCTTAGTGCTATGCTGGCTATAGCAATTGCAGGTTATCCGATTCTAGCCAATCCGGATTTTCCTGACTCAAACTCCTCAGGGCAAAGACAACAAAAAGGAAAAAACAGAAGCAAGAAGCTTCCAAAACTGCTTGTAATATCCTTGATAGTCCTTGCTATAGTTTCTGTTCTACTAGCACTTAGCTCGTTTGTAATTATTTTTCCTGGCGTAGTAATAGATAACCCTCCTATACATCGGCCTTATGAAATCCCATCGTTCATCCTTTTCTTAATAGCCTTAGTTTACTTTTATAAGAGAGGACTTTATAAGAAAAAGGATATTTTCTATAAGGGAATACTTCTGGCTTTACTTATTGATATTGTTGGACAAATAATAATGGCATTTTCAGTCACATCGTTTGATACTGCGCACAATGTAGGACATGTTCTCAAAGACGTAGCATATTTTGTCAACATAATAGCATTAGCATTATCAAGTATCCAATATAATGCTATATTGAGTGAGAGAAATGCGGTGATCCAAACTCAATTTCAGAAGCTAAAAGAGTCTGAAAAAATGAAAGATGAATTTATTAATGTGGCTGCGCATGAATTGCGGACTCCGATACAGCCTATTCTTGGACTGACTGAAATTATACATTCTGAGACAACAGATCCTAGACAACTTGATTATCTGGATGTTGTTATACGAAATGCAAGAAGGCTTAAGCAGCTTACAGATAATGTATTGGATGTAACAAAAATCGAAAGTAAATCATTAAAGCTAAACAAAGAGCCGATAAATCTCAATATTATAATAGCAGAGGTTCTGAAAGAATATACTAACAAGATACAACATAGGAATATGAGTGGCGAGAGAAATCGACAATATCCTGGTCAGGTAAAAATATCATATGAATTGAAACAGAAGGATGATGACATTATTGTGGAAGCAGATAAAAATAGACTGGCACAGGTTATGTCGAATTTAATTAGTAATGCCTTGAAATTTACTGAAAAAGAAAGCGAAGCAAGAATATCCATAGTTGTAGAGAAAAACGACCCAGAGGTAGGGAGGAATCAAGATATAGTTGTGAGTGTAAAGGATTCAGGAGAGGGCATTAATCCAGTAATATTTCCTAATATGTTTTCCAAGTTTGTGAGTAGTTCATATTCTGGAACAGGATTAGGATTGTATATTTCAAAGAGTATTATCGATGCACATGGTGGCACAATATGGGCTGAAAATAATAAGAACGGCAAAGGGGCAACTTTTTACTTCACGTTGCCTCTTTCTACTGATAAACAGCTCAATTATAAGCTGCAAGAAAATGAACAAGAGATAAAACGTATTACAAGATGACCGGAATAAGGTAAAAAGTAATGGTGATAGAAAATAAGATGAAAATTGGCGGCTCAAGTCGGTGGTAAAGAAAATGTATTTCGAACCGTTTAGGATAATAAAAAACGACTTAAAGTCTACAGATGCACCTCATCTTTATGAAAGATAAGCCTAAAATTTATGATAAAATAATGAAGTCCCGCGGTCATAGGTGAAAGGCTTGAATCTATTCGACTAGAATGATAATAAGATAGCAAAGATGATGCATGTCGACTAACTGAAGTTTACTATCTAGATATAGAAAAAGTACTTTTCCTAGTAGAGTATCTTGACCGCGATTTCATAAAGAAACATCTTAAATAAGATAAATCGTAGTATAGATTGCCGAGTCATGCCTAGCCTCCTAACAAAATATATGGATGTTGAAAGATACATTCTGCTTAAACAAAATGGTCTGTGTCGTCACTGTAAGACGAAATTTGATAGAAAAGATATGATTATCAGTTCTGGACGAGTTCACAAAAAATACTATCATAAAATATGTGCGGATAAATTAAATATTATTTAAGATAAGTAGACTCATTGTGAAATCTGAATTATAATTGTCGAAAACAGTATTAATGAAACTATTCGATCGTTAGTCTACAATACGTTTTCAAAATTTCGACCTGCGGATCTTAATGTTTTAAATAAATTTCTATTTATCTTGTGAAGTTTGGTTTGAAACCACACTCATTATCACCAATGAGCCTGGACAAAGAGGCTGATGAAGTCGGTAGAGCAAATTTGAGATCCTACATGGGTTGATTTTGTATTCTAATGAAATATTTCCTTCTTTTGCCACTATCTATCCACCATAATTTGTTTGTTTGAGGATTTTAATGGCTAAGGTTTGGCAATATCACAAGCCCTTTGATCTGTTCATAATCAAAACATGTCTACTTATATACTAAACACTGGCTTGACATAATGATTTTATATCAATAATTCTTGACCGTTCAATTGATTTCAAGCGAAAATATAAATTAACTACAATTGACTTGAATAACATCAACTTCTTGTAGGATTGGTAGTACTTTTCTATAGAAGTTATACTCGGCTTAAGTCAAGCCATTACATTTAACTTAGGCATAAGAAACTGGTAATATGATCGCACACAGATCTAAAGATGAAGTATATTCACTGTAACCTAATTCGCGTAAATATACTCTCTGAATCCTGCCTTGTCTGCTGTGGATCCTCCAATCTTTATGAGTACAAACTCGCGACGATTATGAAGAATAGATTCATTCAATGTCAGTACTCGCCCATCGTGGAGTCTCTCATATTCTTCCATAGACAATTTGGTACGAATCCCGATTTCTTCTTCCAAATTCATTTCTTTCACAACCTCTTTATAATCAGGTTGTATAGTGCCACTAAACACCATAGCACTACTCCCGCTACCATACGATCCAAAACCAACTCTCTTGCCTTCTAGTTCAATACCCTTCTTGTGTTCAAATTCAAGGAGGCTTCTAAATCCCATATACATGGATGCCGTATACAAGTTTCCAATGATGGCAGAAGCCTCTAGCGAACTAGCCATTTTCTTTTTGTACACCTCATTATAGAATGAAGTCTGCATGAATGCACGTCTAAATTTTTCATCAGCTTTCATAAATTCAACATCAGCCAATATCGATTCGATAGTACCTCTAGGGTCTTTGGGCAATGGCTCTTCCATACCTAATTCTCTTATAACCTCCTTCCAACGTGGAAGATATCGCCATTCGTGCCGCAGTAGATAAGCCAATGCCTTCTCACCCATTTTCCTATAAGGTAGATGTACGCTGAAGAAATCTATATGGTCTGTTATGGACTGTCCAACCTTCAGGGGAATTAAACCATTTTTGATGGCCTTTTCTTTATAACTATCAAATGCCTTTCTTACTTGGATCAAATACAGCAAATTCGAATAATTTCCATTTACTAAAGGTGTCTCTTTTCCAAATGGCCTATAAAAGTCATACTCGTTCTTTATGACAGTAGATGTAACCTTTTGATCAAAGCTCAGCAATCGAGGATTCTGCTTGACGAGAATGGCAACTGCCCCCGCTCCTTGTGTGTACTCGCCTGCAGATCCTATATCATATTTTGCTATGTCACTTACAATTACAACAGCGGCCTTACCATTGTTTTCATCAGCTCTTATCCAATTTGTGTTATCATATATAGCATAGGATCCGCTAACGCAGGCAAATTTGCATTCAATTCCGCCCGCGTGTTCAAAGGTATCCTCCCCATAGACTTGCTCCAACATACCTATCACGAAAGAATTCATAGCTTTAGACTCATCTAGGCCAGACTCAGTAGCAATATACATACGACCAATGTCTTCAGGATGCAAATGATTTCTCTCCATTAATTTTAAGCAGGCGTTAGCAGCCATACATGCTGGATCCTGATTGGTATCTACCAAAGCCATCTTTTTTATTCCAATGCCGTATTCTAGCTTTTGTGGATCAATACCTCTCGCCTTAGCAAAATCCTTATAGTCGACGTAAAGCTTTGGAATATAGATAGCCAGGTCATCAATTCCTACTGGCATATAACACTGCTGTAAATATTACCAATTTAAAGTTATTCGTAACTAGATTTGACAAAATAGGTAATAACTTGATTAGTGCTAATCACCTATACCAGATGAACTACCGGTAACTCATGCTACTTTCCTAGTTTCATCAGAATTCATTTATTAATTACATATTGTGATAAACTAACTAATTAACTAATATAGCAGCATCCAATAATTGACTGGTCTAAAAAGCAGCTAGTTATATGATGCAGCACTTGTTACTATTACTATTTAAATGAAGGAGTATTTCGTGAAGAACAGGCTAATGTATCGATAGAAAGAGAATTGGCCATCTGTTCATAGACCTTCAATATAATCACATCTTGAACTGAAGCACAGAAATAGCTCGTTTTGCAATAGATCATTTATTTATCGTTAAATTACATTTAGAATGTCTTTTTATGCTCTAGGACAAAGCTCCTATAATAGATTTTACGAGCACAGAATAATAATTTTCATATTAGACTGATATCGTAGCCGAAGAGATAGATAGTATATCAAAGTAATCATAAATATTTTCTGATATAGGTTTTTGTAGTATCTATAGGATTCTATTTAAGACGAAGTCTAGGCGGCTATGTGAGCAATGAAAATGAGAAATACATATGCAAGAAAAATGATACTTCGTTGTTTCAAAATCTTGTTACATACATCTATATAGCTCTCTTCAAATTCCAGCGTGAGCGTTCAGCTCAAATAAACTAAGGGAATGGCAAGGGAGAAGGATTTGTGGCTCCCATACTGTTATAATTTTCACGACCTTCTGAATCTGAATTATAATTTGCGCATGTTATGTTTGTTGGCAATAGTTGGTTTCCACAGTTATTAAGCTGAGCAAGAGTCTTAGTCTTTTTATATTTTTTTGCTAATGCATTATTATCTGTGTCAGTTCCTATTACCACAATTAATAACTCTACAGAAATAATAGATATAATAATCATTAAACCGATTATTTTACTGTTCATTTATGTGATAATAGCTAATCTATTGTATCGTTTATCTGTATTCGGAGAAATTTTATGACATGTTAAATCTGATATTTCTTCTATACTCTTACTCTAATATCTTGTCAATAATTTTAAATTAGTCTCCGGCTAGATGACAAGTATATTCCTCGCAATAATATTTATTATGACTAGTTGGACTCAACTGACAGAAATTTCCGGTTGAGGAATCAATAGACCAAAATAATATTACCGCTATCAATAGCAACCCATTGTCTTTATAATCCCTATTGGGCTGAATCCTTGCAGATCCTCATATTTATTCACGCAAAGTTGTAATCTATCATGATTGTTAGTCCATCAGTTACACTATTGGCAATAATTTGATCCGTAGATGAATCAATACTAACCCAGAAACTTAATCCATTAAATGTGCTTGTAATGTTATTACGTGCTGAATTAGTAAATGGATTGTCGAATAGATAAATTCAGTTGTTACAGTTATCTACGCTATTATTATACATCTGTTTATCGTGATATTGCGATATGAAAGCGCACATGGATTCATTGACTAGATGGCTAGCGAGCCTGTTTGATTCTAGTGAGTCTTACAAACCCTACTTTTTTGAACTGTTGAAATGATCTCTTTTCACTAGAACAAAGCGTGATCACTCGACACGAAACATTGGTATTATGTAGTATATAAGGCAAATTTGACATGTTTTTTTAAATAGTGGCAATGCTGCATATAGAGATGTAAACAAACAAGATTGATGACTGATGATACATATCCTAAAACTATAATCAATACAGCTAGGGTAGCTAGGCTATCAACAGTCGATCTAGAATGCAAACCACATCTGGTACCAGTTGTATTTGTATATGATAATGATAATGATTTTTACTTTATACCAATAGATGAGAAGACTAAGCGATCCAGACCCGAAAATCTAAAAAGAGTAAAGAACATAAAAGAAAATCCAAATGTTGCATTATTGATAGATGAATACAATGAGGACTGGACAAAACTTTATTTCATTATAATTCATGGAAAAGCTTCTATAATAGGAGGTAAAAAAAAATTAGATCAAAATGAAATGTCATTTTTGAAAAAAGCTCACAAATCATTGCGCAATAAATATCCTCAGTACAAGAAAATCGGTGTTGGGGAACATGTTATAATGATTATGCCACAAAAAGTGATAGCTTGGAAGAACGATAAAGTAAATGGTTAATTAATATCCAATACATATCCATATGTTTATTATCTAGCAAGCCTGGCAAGCTGTTTTGTTATATCTAACATATTGTCAAGATCTCTTCCTGTAGGAATAAAGTTATATCCAAATACGATATGATCCACTCCAATCTGTTTTATTCTCTCAATATCACTTCCTATCTGATCAATTGTTCCAGTTAATGGGAATCTTTGGCCTTGACTTGTTGTCCCTGATTGGTTTCTTGAATTAATGTCTACGTTAGGATATGTTAGAAGAATTACTCTAAACCTATTTGGATCCTTGTTTGCTTTATTTGCTATATTCTGTATAGTCTTTATAATATTATCAAGGTATTCAAGAGGTCTGCCAATAAGACCCAGCCAGCCATTTGTGTCGTAATTTACAATTCTAGAGTATGTGTTCGGGCTAAATCCTCCCATATAAATTGGAGGATGTGGCTTTTGGACAGGTTTAGGTCCTATTTTTGATGCAGGTATATTGTAATATTTGCCTTTAAACTCTACGACATCATCTGTCCATATTCTT
>C688J18823_10000166_pt1 | contig 35975 bp, 29 predicted proteins | sample HopSoiMetagenom1_FD_18823 | JGI IMG/M metagenome (IMG submission 18823) | reverse complement strand
GGATCGGCGGACATGGCTGCGTCTGCGCGCTCGCCGCGCAGCAGGCGGTGCGCCCCCGCCATGGCGATCATCGCGCCGTTGTCGGTGCACAGCCTCGGCGGCGGCAGGAAGAGGGAGATGCCCTCCGCCGCGCATCGCTCTTGCGCCAGCGCGCGCAGCCGGGAGTTGGCCGCCACGCCGCCGCAGATCACCAGCGCGGGCATCCGCGCATGCCGGGCGGCGCGGACCGCCCGCGCCGTCAGCGCGTCGCAGACCGCCTCCTGGAACGAGGCGCAGAGATTCGACAGCGCCTCTCCCTCGGGCACGCCGTGCTCGCGCACGTGCGTGAGCACCGACGTCTTCAGTCCACTAAAAGAAAAGTCGAACGCCTCGCGCGCGCGCCGCGACAGTCCCCGGGGGAAGGCGATGGCGCGCGGATTTCCGGTGCGCGCCAGCGCGTCGATCCGCGCCCCGCCCGGGTAGGGGAGCCCCAGCAGCTTGGCGACCTTGTCGAACGCCTCCCCGGCGGCGTCGTCGAGCGTGTGCCCGAGCGCGTGGTACTCGCCGAGCGCGCGCACCTCGTAGAGCGAGGTGTGTCCGCCCGACACCACCAGCGCCAGCCAGGGCGGCCTCGGCACAGGGTCGGAGAGCAGCACCGCCAGGAGGTGCCCCTCGAGGTGGTTGACGCCGACCAGCGGCAGGCGCGTAGCCGCCGCCAGCGACTTCGCCACCTGCACGCCCACCAGCAGCGCGCCCACCAGGCCGGGGCCGCGGGTCACCGAGAGCCCGTCGAGATCCCGTAGCTCCAGCCCCGCCTTGCCCAGGGCCGCGTCCATCACCGGCAAGACGCGCTGCAGGTGGTCGCGCGAGGCGAGCTCCGGGACCACCCCGCCCCATCTGGCGTGAAGGTCTGCCTGCGTGTGCACGACGTCGGCCAGCACCCGGCCGTCCGACCCTTCCTCGGTCTCCACCACGGCGGCCGCCGTCTCGTCGCAGCTCGTCTCCAGCCCCAGCACGCGCATCGGTGCGCGGGGTTTAACGCGATCGGCCGAGGTTGGCGAGGATCTGCCGCCAGCCGCGCCGCAGCCTGCCGCCGAGAGGCGCCGGAGGGGGCGTGGTCGGCACGGCCGGAGCGATGGCGGGAGTGTTCTCCGCCGGCGGCGCCACCGGCACCTCCCCATCCGCCGGCAGCCCGGCGACGCGCGCCAGCGGAGCGTCCGGCGCGAACCTTCGCGCCGCTTCCCCGGCAGCGGCGGAGACACGGCGGCTCTCCCCCAGCTCCTCCGAGGGATCGCGGGCCGGCAGCTCGATCACATGGTGCAAGCGCAGCGGCGCTCCCGAGATGATCCGCAGACGCGCCTCCTCCGCCTCGCGGCGCAGCCGCTCGCGCCGGAGCCCCCGCACGGGCGGGAAGTGCACCAGCTCCACCGGCTTGTGCGCGACCACCACCAGCTCGGGCCCGACGCGCTCCTCGTGCTCCGCCGCTTCATGCGCCAACGCCAGCGCCTCGTCCTCGGGCGGCGGCGGCCGGGGCGGCGAGGACACCGGCGCCGGCCGCGGCGGCTCGGACAGCCACTTGACGAGCGAGGGCCGCTGCCCTGCCGGGCGCGCTCGAGGCTGCTCACCCGAGCGCAGGATGCCGTCGCGCATCAGCCGCTCGACCGCGAGAAGCGTGCTGAGATCGTCCACCGGCGAGAGATCGATGGCCTCGCGCAGCGTGCGCTGGCCGTCGAAGTTCCGCAGCACGCCGTTGATCTCGTCGGGCAGCTCGGAGAGATGCGCGGCGAGCTGCTCCAGATCGACCGCCAGCCGCGTCGAGAGCGGCAGCTTCTCGGCCGCGCGCGACAGCTCGTCCACGCGCCGCATGGCCTCCATCAGGACGCCCTGTGTTCCGCCCTCGATGCGCGGCTCGCGCGCGGGAGCGGTGAACTCGACGCGGAAGTCGCCGCTCTCCCAGGTCATCAGCCGCCAGAAGGCGGCGGCGCCCACCAGCGGCGCCAGCTCCGCGTCGATCACCTGCCCGTCGCGCACCCAGACCCGCGCCGTCTGCCCGGCGGATTCGCACTTCACCACCGCGTTTCGCTTCCAGTTGTCGAGGGACTGGAAGAGATCGAGCAGCCCGAGGTCGCGCACGTGCCCGGTCAGCGCCGCAGGCGATCCGGGATCGGAGAGCCTGCGCCGATCGAGCAGGATCTGCACGCGCTGCACAAGTTCCTTGAGCAGCACCGGCTTGGGCAGGTAGTCGTCAGCGCCCGCCTCCAGGGCGCGGGCCTTCGCCTGCGGGCTGCGGTCAGCGCTGACGACGAGAAAGGGCAGGCCGGGCCGCTGCGCACGCAGCGATCTGCAGACCACCAGCCCGTCCTGGCCGGGGAGCGACGCCTCGCAGATGATCAGCTGCGCAGCCGGCCCCTTCTCCAGCACCTGGGCGGAATCCACCGCGGTGTCCACCGTGAAGCCCGCCTTGCGCAGCGCCAGCTCGATCATGCGCAGGCTGCGGATGTCCGCATCCGCGACCAGCAGCCGATCGCCGGCCATCAGCTCTTCCGCTTCCCGAAGAGCAGCCCGGAGAGCACGCCGCTGCCGCCCTGGCTCTTCGAGCCGGTCTTCCCCCGACGCTGCTCGATCAGCCGCAGCTCCAGCGCCGCGTCGGAGTGGTGCGGGTCCAGCTCCAGCGCCTTGCGGAAGGCGTCCACGGCCGAGTCGGGATCCTTGGTGCGCCAGAGGACGCCGGCGACGTAATAGGTGCGGGCGGTGGGACCGGGCGCGCGCAGCGCGCGGTTGATCAGGCTTGCCGCCTCCTCCTTGGCCTGCGGGCTGGACCTGGGATCGCTGACCAGCGCCCAGGCCAGCGCCGCCAGCGCGTCGCCCGTGGCATCGAGGTCCACCGCGCGCCGCAGCTTGTTCAGCGCTCCGTCGAAATCGCGCTTCTTCAGCAGCACCTCGCCCATCTTGAGGATCAGCGCCGCCTCTTCCTTGCGCGGGTCGTTCTTCCCGCCCTTGCGCGAGGCGTCGTAGGTCGCGCGCGCCGGCGAGGTGGCGAGGCTCTCGTACGCATCCTTGAGCGCGCCAAAGAGCGCCTGCAACTCGGCCTGCAGCGAGGCGAGGGGGCCGGCGGCGCGATCGGGATGGAAGCGCTTTGCCAATTGCAGATATGCGCTCTTGATCGGTTCGGTGGCGGCGCCCGGCGCGACTCCCAAGCGCTCGTAGGCGTTCTGGCGCTGCAGCAGCCGGGCCCGGGAGCGGACTTCGTCGGCGAAGCGCTGATCCTCGTAGCAGAGCGCGGCGGATGGCTCCGGAGCCGCCCTGGGGGGCGCAACTTCCACCCCACCCTCCATCTTTTCCTGCGGCGGGGCGGGCAACGTGCCCAGGTTGCGCACGCCGCGCGCGACGAGCTTCTTGCGCATCTCGCGCCCGCGCTCCACGTCGGAAGCGGTCCCTGGCTCAGCAACCACCTTCTCGCCCTCCGCCGCGGGCGGCGGAGGCGAGCGTTCCATGTCCAGCTCCAGCTCCGCGTCGTGGACCTGGGGCGGTCCGGGCGCGGTGGACGCGACCCGGTCGAGCGAGAGCGAGTCCAGCCGCGAGAGCGCCTCGTCCTCGCCGACGTGCGCGCGGCGCGGCGGTCCGGAAGGCCGCGCGCTCGGCGTCCGGGCCGTGTCGAGCTCCAGCGAGGCTTCCTCCTCGATGGGCTCGAGGAAGGGCTCGGGCTCGAGCACCTCGCCCTCCTCTTCCGCGGGCTGCGGCTCGGCGGCTCCGGCGAGCAGCAGGGCCGCGATCAGCGCCTCCGCGCGCGCGGGCGGCAGCCCCGACACCTGGGCGAACTCGCTCATCCGCCGCGGCAGGGCCAGCAGCGTGGCCCCCCGCATGTCCAGAGACGGGAGCGCGATCCGCCCCTGCAGCTCGGCCCATTCCAGGCTCAGCCGGACGGGCTGTTCCCCGAGCCACTGGATGACCCGCTGGCGGCGCGGGGCGAGCCTGGGCAGCTCGAGCGCGTCCACCAGGCAGGACATGGGGTTTACCGTCACCTCGCGGGACCAAGGCGGGGGCGGCTCCCAACCGCGCCAGTCGTACTCACCCTCGGTGAGCTGCATCAACTGCAGGAGGTTGGTCGTATGCTGCGCTGCGAGCGCCGCCCGCAGCTGGTCCGCCGTGAGCAGGCCCCGCTGGACCAGCACCTCGCCGTGCCGCTTGCGCATCTTCACCGACTCTTCGCGGCTGGACTCGATGTCCAGCGCATTGACCCAGTCGTTGGCGAGGAGCACGTGCGCGAGCGTCTGGAATCCCTCGAAGGTGCCGGCACCGCACATGTCCCCCGCGCGAAAGAACAGGCGCATCTCCACGCGCTGCGGGGTTTCCAGCCAGAGGGTGCCGCTGGCGCGGGAGCGGAACACCGCCGCCACGAGCTCCGGAGCGCTGATCTCCGAGAGGTGCCCGCGGGCCAGCGAGGGCAGGAGCTCGAACGTATCCACGGGTGGCATCCTACTCCGGTTCTCCCGGGTCCCGACGAGTATGGATTTGTCGCAGGGCCTCGTACACCGCGATCCCCGTGCAGGTGGAGAGATTCAAGCTACGGGCGGACGGCTCCGGAATCATCGGTACCCGGACGCGGCGGGCGGGGAAGCGGTCGAGCAGCGGCTCGGGCAGTCCGCTCACCTCGTCGCCGAGCACCAGCCAGTCGCCGGCTCGGAAGCGCGCTTCCCAGAGCCCCACCTTCCCGCGGCCGCTGAACAGGTGCAGCCTGTCCGGGTCGACGGCCTCTGAAGCCAGCAGCTCGTCGAACGAAGCCCAGGTGGCCGCGTGCACCTTGTCCCAGTAGTCGAGGCCGGCGCGGCGCAGGTCCTTGTCGTCGATGCGGAAGCCCAGCGGGGCTATCAGGTGAAGGCGCGACCCGGTCACGGCGCAAAGCCGCGCCACGTTTCCGGTGTTGGGCGGGATCTTGGGCTCCACCAGCACCACGTTGAGACGCGCCGCGCTGGAGTCGAGGAAGAGCCCTTGTGCTGCGGGTCCGTGCCCGGTATTCGGAGCCGGCATGGCGGGGATCGCGATCATCGCCAATCCGAACGCGCGCCGCAACCGCGAATGGCCGCTGGCTGCCCAGCAGCTGCGGAAGGCGGCGCCCGGGGCGGCCATCCTGGAAACGCGAAGTCCCGAAGAGCTGCTCGGCGTGGCCCGCGTCATCCAGCGGGATCGACCTCGAGTATTGGCCATCGCCGGCGGCGACGGAACGGTGACGCACACCGTGACCGCCCTGGCCAACGCGCTGGGCGGCGATCTCCCCCCGCTGGCGCTTCTGGGGGGCGGCGCCTACGACTCGCTCGCGCCGCTGGGCGGCTCGGGCGCCGCCGAGGACCGGCTGCGGCGCGTGGCCGAAGCGCTGGCGTCGGGGAGCGAGCTCCGGGTGGAGCAGCGCGATACCCTGCGCATCATCGCGCCTGACGGCGGCGGAGACCGGTGCGGGTTCCGTTTCGGAGTGGGCCTGCCCGTCCGGTTCGTCGAGGCCATCTACGCCACCGGCGTCAACGGACCCTGGACCAGCACGCGCGTCCTGGCGCGCGCCTTCTGGTCCTCGCTCACCCGCGGCGCCTTCGCGAAGAGCCTCTATGCTCCCATGGACCTGCGCGTCCGCCTGGACGCCGAGGAGTGGCCGGCGGTGGAGATCTACGGGCTCGTCTGCGCCACGGTGGCCGAGGCGGGCCTCGGGCTGCGTCCGTTCCGGCGCGCCACCGAGCAGCCCGGTGCCTTCCAGGTGCTGGGCCTCACCGCCGGTCCGCGGCAGTTCGCGCTGGAGCTGCCCCGACTCCTGGTGGGGCTGCCGGCGCGGCGCGACCGGTTGCTCGAAGGAGTCGGCGAAAAGCTGGAGCTTTCGGGTCGCGCCCCATTGGCCTGGTTCCTGGACGGCGAGATCTACACCAGCAAAACGGGCAAGCTGGTGATCGGGCTCGGGCCCCGGGTCTCGCTGGTCCGGGCATGAGCGAGCCGCGCAAGCTGGTCAACCTGCGCACCCGCGCGGTGCTGGCCGAACGCATCGAACGGGCAGATCAGTGGTGGACGCGCCTGGTCGGCCTGCTCGGACGGCCGGGCCTGCCCGAGGGCGCGGCCCTGCTCATCGAGCCCTGCGCCGGAATCCACACCTTCTTCATGCGCTTCCCCATCGACGCCGCGGTCCTCTCGCGCGAACTCCGCGTGATCCGGTCGATTTCCAATCTGCGCCCGTTCCGCGCCACCCGCTTCCATCGCGGCGCGCGGATGGTGCTGGAGCTTCCTGCGGGCAAGCTCGCCAGTACCGGCACACGGGAAGGCGACACCCTGGCCTTCGCGATTTGACCTCTTGTCTGGTAGCTTGCACTCCGGTCTTCCCGCGATCACCCCAATGCAAATCCTCCACGCAGCCCGCACCGACGTGGGCATGAAGCGCGACAACAACGAGGACAACCTGCTCGTCGTTCCCGAGCAGAACCTGTTCGCGGTCTTCGACGGAATGGGCGGCCACGCCGCAGGCGAAGTCGCCAGCGCCATCGCCGCCAACGAAGTGCGGGAGTTCTTCGAGCTCACCGGGCGCGACGAGGAGGCCACCTGGCCCTTCAAGGGCGAACGCGAGCGGGACTACGACCAGAACCGCACCGTCACCGCCATCAAGCTGGCCAACGCCCGCATCATCGAGGCCAGCCAGCAGGACGGCGCGAAGAAGAACATGGGCACCACGGCGGTGATGGTGCACTTCGTCGAGCGCAACGGCTCGGGTCCGCGCGCGCTGGTGGCGCACGTCGGCGACAGCCGCGTCTACCTCTTCCGCGACGGCAAGCTGCAGCGCATCACCATCGACCACTCGCTGGTCGAGGAATACCTGCGCCTGGGGAAGATCACCGCCGAAGAGGCGAAGAACTTCCCGCAGAAGAACATCATCCTGCGGGCGCTGGGACAGCAGAAGAACGTGGACGTGGAGATCAACGTCTGCCAGCCCCAGGCCGGGGACATCTTCCTCATCTGCTCGGACGGGCTCTCGGGGATGGTCACAGACGAGGTGATGCAGGCCATCGTCGCGCGCAACGCGGGGAATCTGGAATCGGCAGCGAAGAAGCTGATCGACACCGCCAACGCCAACGGCGGCGTCGACAACGTCACGGTGGTGCTGGCGCAATACCGGCCGGGCTGATCGCCTGCATTGCCGTTTCAGGCGTCGAGGCGGATGCCGGGCGCCGCGATCTGATCGACCACCCGCTCGCCCTGCGCGATGTGCGTGTTCTCCCAGATCACGGCCCGCTCCAACTGGGCTCCTGCGTCGATGCGCGCGCCCGCGCCCACCACCACTCCCGGACCCAGCCGCGCTCCCGCCTCCACCTTGGCGCCGGCGTGCACCAGCGCGGGCGCGGCGAGCGGCGCCTCCACGCGCGCGGCCGGATGCACGAAGACGCCCGGTGCGCGCTGCTCTGCGTCCGCGAACGGATCGGCGTGCGGGCGGAAGCGCTGCAAGGGCACGCGGCCCTGGAGCACGTCGAGGTGCGCGCGGAGCAGCGAGCGCGGCGCCCCCAGGTCGCCCCAGTAGCCGGACTGCAGGAAGCCGAGGACCTTTCCGCCATCATGGATGACGCGCACGTAGGCGATGCGGTTGATGTCGCTCTCACCCTCGGCGGGCAGACGCGCCAGCATCTCGGGCTCGAGGACGTGCACGCCGGTGAAGTGCGTCCTGGTCAGCGAGGAATCGGCCGGCGCGCCCCGGCCGGCGATGCGGCGCACGTTCATGTTCGCGTCCACCTCCACCGCGCCGTAGCTGGCCCCGGGCGGGTATGGCGCGAGCACCATGGTGGCCACCGCCCCCGCGGCGCGATGCGCCTCCAGCGCGGCACCCAGGTCGACGTCGAAGATCATGTCGCCGTTGAGGAGGAAGAAGGTTCCTGTCCCCAGCATCGCCTGGGCGCGCTTCACGCCGCCGCCCGTGCCGAGGATGTGCTTCTCCTCGCGCGAGACGGCGAGGCCTAGCGAAAGCTCCGCCGCGATCTTTTGCGCGCCCTTCTCCATTTCGGCGCCGAGGTGGTGCGTGTTGATCACCACCTCGGTCACGCCGGCGTTCTTGAGCAGCGCCAGGTTGTAGCGGAGCAGGGGCACGCCGCAGAGGGGCACCAGCGGCTTGGGAACGCGATCGGTGAGCGGCCGCAGCCTCGTGCCGAAGCCCGCGCACAGCACCATCGCCTTCAAGTGCTTACTCCAGCGCCGGCGCGGCGCCCCCGGCGGGGCGGCGCAGCCAGCGCCAGAGCGCCGCGAACCTGCCCTGCAGGAGGCTCACGAGACCCACGTAGAAGAAGCCCCATTGGAAGAGCAGCAGGAACGGCAGCGAGAAGTAGACGCCCTTGTCCAGCGCGAACCAGATGGAGCTGGTGAGGTACGCGCCCAACGCCAGCTCGAGCAGCGGCTGGGCGGTGAGCAGGGTGCGGTAGCGCTTCTGCAGCCAGCTCCGATCGCGGCCCTGCACGCCCATCTTGGGGGTGCGCGTGAAGCCGGTCTCGTAGCCCACCACCGCCTCGATCACGGCCTTGCTCTGGTTGACGCACATGCCGATGCCCAGCGCCATGATGAAGGGCAGGTACTTGATCCGCTGCCAGACCGGCATGCCGATCTCGCGCTGGCTGGCGATGTAGAACATCACCACGCTCATGGTGGCGGTCCAGAAGAAGGGCAGGTCGAGCAGCAGCACCTCGTACCAGCCGTGCTTGAAGCGGATGACCATGCTCACGGGCATGAGCACGGTGAGCAGGATCATCAGCGGGTAGGTGAAGTTGGCGGTCAGGTGGAAGAAGGCCTCCACCTTCACTGCGCGCGGCAGGTCGCTCTTGAGAATGCGCGGCAGGAGCTTGCGGGCGGTCTGGATGCTGCCCTTGGCCCAGCGGTGCTGCTGCGACTTGAAGGCGTTCATCTCCACCGGCACTTCGGCGGGCGAGACCACCTGGGGCAGGTAGACGAAGCGCCAGCCCGCGAGCTGCGCGCGGTAGGAGAGGTCCAAGTCCTCGGTGAGCGTGTCGTGCTGCCAGCCGCCGGCGTCGTCGATGGTGGCGCGGCGCCAGACGCCGGCCGTGCCGTTGAAGTTGAAGAAGCGGCCGCTGCGGTTGCGCGCGGTGTGCTCGATGACGAAGTGTCCGTCGAGGAAGATGGCCTGGGCCTGGGTGAGATGGCTGGAGTCGCGGTTGAGGTGGTCCCAGCGCACCTGCACCATGCCCACCTTCTCGTCGGTGAAGAAGTGCACCGAGCGGAGCAGGAAGTCCGCCCCGGGGACGAAGTCGGCGTCGAACACCGCCACCAGCTCGCCGGAAGCGACCAGAAGGCCTTCCTGCAGCGCGCCCGCCTTGTAACCCCTGCGGTTCTCGCGGCGGATGTAACGGATGTCCACGCCCTCTTGTCGCAGCCGCTCGACACGCGAGCGCGCGATGCCCTGCGTCTCGTCGGTGGAGTCGTCGAGGACCTGGATCTCCAGGCGATCGCGCGGGTACTCGATGCGGGCGACGGCGTCGATGAGACGCTCCACCACGTACATCTCGTTGAAGATGGGGAGCTGGATGGTGACCCGCGGCAGCGTCTGGAATTTCGCCTTTGGCGCCGGCAGGTTGCCCTTGTACTTGTAGAACAGGTACGCCATCACGTACCGGTGCGAGCCATAGATGGAGAGGATGAGCAGGACCAGAAAGTAGGTCGCGAGAAACAACACCTCCACCCAGGTCATCGAGGCTCCACCGAAAACTCCAGTAATTTCCGGGATCTGAGTCCCGATTTGCGCCGCACTGTAGGCGACGCCCGAACGCTTGTCAAACGAGCAGCCGCCCGCAATGCACCGCGGCACCCACATCCGGTTTCGAGACCCCCATTCCAGCACCCCCCTGTCCGGAATGCTCCAGAAAAAAGAAAAAAAATTTTTTTTCTTCAGCGCGCGCCGGCGGCGGGCAGGCGGGGCTCCCAGCCTGGGGCCGCGGGCCGGGTCAGCCTCGCGTAGGTTGCGTCTGCCTTCCGCCGCAGCCCCTCGCGGATCAGCTCGAGGTGCGCCGGCGGGTGCCGGAAGAAGTTTCGCTCCAGCGCGACGTCGGCGGCGTAGGCCCGCTTGATCTCCGGGAGCGACCAGGAGGACGGAAAGGGGAGGTAGCGCAGCGGCGGCTCGCGGATCCACCATCGGGTGAATCCGAACCGCGCGTGGTTTTCGTCGTAGATGCGCGTCCCCGGGTAGGGTACCAGCACGCCGCGCGCGTTGAACGCCGCCGCCAGCGGCGCCGCATCCCGGATGAAATCGACGGTGGCGCGAAGCTCGGACAACGTCTCGTCCGGCCAGCCGAACATTAGATTCAGCATGCAGTGCAGCCCCAGCGCGCGGGCGTCGGACAAGACGCGGAGCACGCGCTCGACGGTCACGCCCTTGCCGATGCGCAAGAGCATCTCCGGATCGGCGCTCTCCATCCCGATGTCCACTCCAGCGCAGCCCGCCCCCTGCATCGCTGCCAGCACATCCAGGTCGAGGTGAGCGGGGTGCGCGGTGCAGGTCCAATGCACGCCCAGCGGCGCCAGCGCCTCGCACAGCTCCAGAACGCGGCGCCGGCCCACCGCGAAGGAGTCGTCGAAGAAGGAGAAGGCGGTTGCGCCGGTGCGATCGCGCAGCTCGCGCACCTCCGCCGCCACCGAGAAAGCGCTGCGGTAGCGGAACCTCCTCCCGGTGACGTTGTTGCTGCAGAAGGTACAGGCCGCCGGGCAACCCCGCGACGAGAGCAGGCCGGCGGGCGACAGCACCTGCTTTGACCCATACCAGCGCGGGTCGAAGAGGTCCAACGCGTCGAGCGGCGCCGGCAGCGCTTCCAGATCGAGCAGGAACCCGCGCGGCGCGCTTACGCCGCCGCGCCAGGCGAGCGAGCGGACCTCGTGCAGCGCGCGCCGGCCGTCCAGCGCGTCGCACAGCTCGGCCAGCGTCTCTTCGCCTTCTCCTTGCACCGAGTAGTCGAACCCGTGATCGAGCGGCTCCAGCGGAGCGACGGTCGGGTGCGGGCCGCCGCAGGCCAGCGGCACCCCGAGCCCCGCGAACGCGGCGGCAAGCGCGTATGCGTCCCGGACGTAAAGGGTCTTGCAGTGGATGCCCACCAGCGTGGGCCGGAAGGCCATCGCGCGCTCGACGATCCCGGCGGAGTCCTTGGGCGCGAAGGGCGCGCTCGCGTCCAGCAGCGCCACCTCGTGGCCGGCCTTTCGCAACGCCGCCCCCAGGTAGAGAAAGGAGAGCAGCGGCGAGCGCACCGTCTCGTCGGTGGGCGGGTTGATGAGGAAGAGTCGCGCCACGCCCCAATCCTAGTCCGCACCCTGCGCGGCGAGCGAGGGGGGCCAAGGAAATACCGGCGGCGCGCCAAACGCATCGGGCGTGTTCCACGGCGCCTGCAGCTCGCAGGCTTCACGGTCCAGCACCATCGGGCCGGGTGGATCGGCGCGCGCGGCGACGAAACCCTGCCCTCGCCGCATCGTGCGGACCCGGAGCGCTCGATCGGCGCGCGCGGCGAGGTCGCGATCGATCGCGTTGGGCGGGTCACGCCACGCCGGCAGCTCGCACCAGGCCAACGCGTCGAGCGCCTCGTCCCAGGCTTGCTTGCGCGCCGCTCCGCCCGCCAGGAGAGGCGCCACCAGCCGGTCATGGAAGTCGCGCGCCACAGTCGCCTCCCGCCAGAGATCGATCAGCTTCCACCAGCGCCCGGGGCGGAAGGCGTCCGAGAGCAGGTGGGGCGCGCCGGTCTCCAGAAAAGGCAGGAATCCGTAGAGTCGCAGGGCCTCGGCGCAGGGCCTGCCCAGCGCATCGCGCAGGTCCAGCGCGCCGGCCTGGATGCGCAGGGCCGCTCGCGGCCCCACCGTCCGCGCAATCCAGCCGCCCACCGCCGCGAAGTGCGCCGCGCCGGGGATGGCGTCGAGCGCGCCTGCTTCGGGCCAGACCTGCGCGGGCCACGCTTCGCTGCCGATCCACGCGGCCAGCGCTTCGTGCAGGTTCGCCGGCGCAGGCGGTTCCACGGCGTGGAAGTGGGACAGCTCGTGGAGCAGCGGGCCCACATAGCGCGTCTCGATCCAGGCCAGCGGGTCGCGAGCCGCCATCTCCGCCAGATCCGCGGGGCTCGCATAGAGCATCGGCATGGAGGAGCCGAAGTGACACCCCGCGTAGACCTCGCCGAACGTACGCCCCTCCACCAGCGCCGCCGGCGACGGCGCTCCCAGGCACTCCGCGCAGGAGAGCCCGGCATCCGCGACCCGGCTGAACGCCGCTTCCAGCGCCGCACGCAGCCGAGGCATGCGCGAGAGCGACAGCCTTGCGCCGAACAGGTTGCGCTCGACGCCGTCCCCCTGCAGCTGGCGCCGCAACATCTCCGGCATGGTCACGCAGTAGTGCTGCCGCAGCACTGGCTCCGCCTCCGGCCTCGCCACCTCGGCCGCCACCAGCGCTTCCAGCATCCCCGGCGCATGCAGCGCTCCAGCGAGAAGCTGCCCGCGCCGCCGGAGGACGTCCGCCGCCACGCCGAGCAATCCACCGAGGTCCTCGGCGCGCTCGGCGTTCGATCGCATCAGGGGTGCGCCGTGCGCACCGCCGGCAAGGGCAGCGACTTCCGGAACACCGCCCAGGTCCGCAGCGTATCCAGCCCGACCTTGAGCTGCGCGTCGTCCTGCGGATCGTCTGGTTGCCGCGGCTGCGGCGCGGGCGGCTGCAGCGACGCCGCCACTACCGCCGTGGCGTCCTCGCCCTTGAAATGCCCGGGCAGGCTCTGCTCGCGGGGAGACTCCTCGTCGGACCCACCGGCCTTCACCCAGACGTCGGGCCCGATCCCGCGCTCCTGGATGCTCCGCCCGGAAGGCGTGTAGTAGCGCGCGATGGTCAGCTTGAGACCGGACCCGTCCTCGAGCTCGATGACCGTCTGCACGCTGCCCTTGCCGAAGGTCCGCGTCCCGATCACCACCGCGCGACCCGAGTCTTGAAGGGCGCCGGCCACGATCTCGCTGGCGCTGGCAGTTCCGCCATCCACCAGCACCACCATGGGATAGCGCGGCTCTGTGCCCTGGGCGTGGGCGCGCTCCACCTCCACGTGCTTGCCGCCGCGGCCCTTGGTGGTGACGATCACGCCGCTCTCCATGAAGCGGTCCGAGACCTTCACCGCCTGGTCCAGCAGCCCGCCCGGATTGTGGCGCAGGTCCAGGATCAGGCCGGTGACCGGCCCGCCCGCCTGCGCCTTCAGATCCTCCAGCGCCTTGCGCAGGTACTGGTCGGTGCGGTCCTGGAAGGTCTTGATCTTGACGTAGCCGAGCTTGTGGTCGAAGAGCTTCGACTCCACCGAGACGATGTGGATGACGTCGCGGATGAGCGTGAACGACCGCGGCTCCGCCCAACCGGTTCGCTGCGCCTTCAGCGTCACCTTGGTGCCCGGCGGCCCGATCAGCGCGCGCACGGCATCCGCGTCCCGGCCGCCGGCTACCTTGTTGCCATCCACCTCGAGGATGCGGTCTCCCGGTTGGAACCCGGCCCGCGACGCCGGCGAATCGTCCATCGGCGCCACCACCACCACGTCCTCGCCGCGGGTGGACAGCTCGAGGCCCACGCCGCCGTACTCGCCCTCGGTCTCCTCCTTGAGCGCGGCGTAGGAACGCGGATCCATGAAGCTGGAGTGTGGATCGAGCGTGCGCACCATGCCGTCCACGGCGCCGTAGAGGAGGCGGGTCTCGTCGACCGGCTCCACGTAGTTGTTCTGGATCAGCGAGAGCACGTGGCTGAAGACGTCCAGCTTCCGGTACGGTCCCGCCGGATCGCGCGCCGCCTGGGCTACGCGGACCGCGCAGAATCCACCCAGCGTCGCGCAGGCACACAAAACGAGGAACTTCTTCATCTGGCCGCTCCTCCCCTGGCGCCAGCCAGGAGCGCCGTCGTCTTGCGGGTGCGCGCGAGCCACCGCTCGGGATCGAGCGGCTTCTGCCCGTCGCGCATCTCGAAATAGAGATACGGGCCCTTGAGGGACCCGGTGTCGCCCACGGTGCCCACCTCCTCGCCGGCGCGGACCGTGTCGCCGAGCGCCTTCTGCAGCTGATCGAGGTGCGCCATCAGCGAGAAGACGCCGCTGCCGTGATCGACGATGAGCAGGTTGCCGAATCCCTTGAACCAGCCGGCATGGGCCACCTTGCCGTCCCAGACGGAGCGCACCGGCGTGCCGCGCTCGGCGCGGATGTCGATGCCGGTCTGCAGCGTGACCGTTCCGAAGCGCGGATCCACCGCGCGCCCGAAGCGCACCTCGATGCGGCCGCTGGCGACGGGGAAAGGAAGCTTGCCGCGCGCCTTGCGGATGGAGGCCTTGAGCAGGATCTCCGGCGCCATCAGCATGGGATGCGTCCGCCGGATCTCCGCCAGCTTCTCGGAGAGCTCCTTTTCGGCCTCCTCCAGCTCGCGCGCCGATTCCTCGTGCGCGCCCTTCTCGCGCTGCACGGACGCGAGCAGCTCCCGCTGCCGATCCAGCGTCTGCTCCAGCGCGGCCCGGTGGTGCTCTTCCGCGGTGGCGCTCTGCTCCCGCTCGGCGTGCGCGGCGGCCAGCTCGTCGCGCGCGGCCTTGGCGCCCTGCGCGTCGAAGCGCAAGGTCGCCAGCGCGTCGAGATCGGACTCCAGCAGCAAGTTGAAGAGCCGGTGCCGCCGCACCAGATCGGCAATCGAGCGCGCGCCGAGCAGGAAGCGGACGTAGCTTTCGCGCCCAAGCCGGTACCTCGCCACCAGCCGCGGACCCGCTGACCCCATCGCCGCGTCCACCCGGGCCTGCGACTTCTGCGCCCGCTCCTCCACCACCGAAAGCCGCCGGGTGGCCGCCTGCAGCCGCAGCTGCGCCGCGCGCAGGGCGGTCCCCTGCATCTCGATCTGACGCTCGAGGTCGGTGAGCTCCCCCAGCAGCGAAGCCTCGCGGCCGGCCAGCCTCCCGGCGGCGGCGCGCTCTTCCTGGAGTCGCTCCCGCACCTCGGGGAGCGACTGCGCGACCATGGCGGCGAGGATGAGGGGAATCATGTCTTCAGGAAACGCGCGACGGCGATCCAGCTCCCGACAAGACCCACCAGCGCCCCTGAGCCCAACAGGCCGGCGGCGTGCACCGGGGCGAGGTGCGTGGCGCTGAAACCCGCCGCGAAGGCGAAGGCCTGCGAGGCGCGCGGCAGGAGCCAGTGCTGCACGGAGACGATGCCCGCGACCGCCAGCGCCGCGCCCAGCACGCCCTGCAGGGCGCCCTCCAGCAAGAACGGCGTGCGCACGTAACGATCCGTGGCGCCCACCAGCTTCATGATCTCGATCTCGTCGCGCCGGGCGTAGACGGCCAGCCGGATGGTGTTCGCCACCACCAGCAGGGCGGCGCCGATCACCGCCAGCAGCGCGCCCATCCCGAAGGTCCGCAGCCCGCGCGCCAACGCCTCCAGCTTCTCCAGCCATTCGCGCCCGTACTCCACGTCGTGCACGCCGGGCAGCTGACCCAGCTCCGCCGCCAGCACCCGCACCCCCCCGGCCTGCAGCGGCTTTCTCGGGGTCACCTCCAGCGAGGAGGGGAGCGGGTTCTGCGGAAGGCCGTCGAGGGCCGAGGCGAGATCGCCCAGGTCGGCGCGCAGCCGCTGCAGCGCGGCGGCGCGGTCGACGTAGCGCACCTCCAGCCCCTCGACGCGGGTCTGCACCTTTTCGGCCACCGCCCGCGCCTGCTCGTCGGTGACCGTCCTGTCGAAGTACAGGGTCACGCTGGCCTCGGCGCCCCAGGAGTTCACCAGCGTCCGCGCGGTGAGCAGGCCGAGCACGAAGGAAGCGCCGATGAAGAGAGACAGCCCGATGGTGAGGACCGCCACAAGCGACGGGAGCGGCGCCCGCCAGAGGTTGACGGCTGCGCGCCGGGAGAGGCGCCAGGCGACGTGGGCGATCATGCGTCGAACACCAGCTTGCCCCTCGAAAGGCCGATGGTGCGGCGGTGCCAGCGCTGCAAGAGGCCGCGGTCGTGGGTGGCGACCACCACGGTGGTGCCGCGCGCGTTGGCGTCGAAGAGCAGCTGGAGCGTGCTCTCGGTGAGCGAGGGATCGAGGTTCCCGGTGGGCTCGTCGGCGAGCAGGATGGTGGGGTCGTTGACCAGCGCGCGGGCGATGGCCACGCGCTGCTGCTCGCCTCCCGACAGCCGCGGAGGCAGCGAGGCCGCCTTGTGGGAGAGGCCCACCTGCTCCAGCCGCTTGCGCGCGCGCTCGCGGATCTCCCCGTCCGAGGCGCCCAGCACCTCCAGCGCGAAGCCCACGTTCTCCAGCACCGTCCGGTTCTCCAGCAGCTTGAAGTCCTGGAAGACCACGCCGATGTTGCGGCGCAGGTAGGGCACTCCCGACTGCGAGAGCCGGCCGATGTTCCTGCCGCCCACCAGGATCTGCCCGCTGGAGGGCCGCTCCGCGCCGAAGAGCATGCGCAAGAGGGTGCTCTTGCCGGCGCCGGAGGGGCCGGTCAGCCAGACGAACTCGCCCTTCTCGATGCGCAGCGTGACGTCATCGACCACCGGCGCGTCGCCGGGATACGCCTTGCGGACGTGAAACANCTGGATCACGGCCCGCACGCCCCCGCGTCGCCACAGATGCGGATGGTGCAGCCGCCGTTGCAGGTCAGCGTTCCGGGGATCGAGGGCGAAGTGCAGTTGAGGGCGGCGCAGGCGCCGGTGAAGGCGTCCAACGTTCCATGGCTGGCGGTGCCGGTGCAGAAACCCGTGGCGGTGGTGAGCGTGATGTTGACCGCGCAGGCATTGCCCGCGTCTGCCGCTGCGATGGTGACGTTGGCGACGGCGGCGATCGGACTTCCGGGCGTGACGCAATCATCGGAGGCGCCCACCCCGTTGAGAGAGAGCTGCGCGCAACCGGCATCGAAGCCGCCGTCGATCCCGCCGTCGGTCCCGGCATCTCCCGCGTCCGGCAGTCCATTGCTCGTGCCGGAGCCGGGCGGCGGCCCTCCGATGACCTCACCGGACGTGTACCCGGCGCAAGCGCACAGCAGGGCGAGGGCGGCGGCGGCGGAGAGGTATCTGGACATGGCTGCCTCTATTTGGGCGGTTCGAGGTCCGCGGAGAGAAAAGCCAGGATGACTTCGTCGAGGCTCTTCTCGCTGATCAGCTCCTCGGCGAAGAGCGTGGGCAGATCGTCCGCGGGCGTCTCCAGCGGGCTCTCGCTGAAGAAGCTGGGAACCGCGGCGGGCTTGGCGGCTGGCCGCGCCGGCGCGGCCACCGGCGCCATGCGCGGCGGCGAGGCCGGACGCAGCGGCTGTCCGGGCTGACGCGTGACCTGGGGCAGCGGCGCCCCTGGGGTGCGCGGCGACGCCGCGGGTGGAGCCGCCTGCCAGACTTGCGGCGCGGGCCGCGGCGGCGCGGCAACAGGCCGCGGTGCCGGCGCGGGAGCGGGGCGCCCGGCCGGAGCGGCGGGCTGCTGCGGAGCCCGCGCCTGGAGAGCGGGCCCGGCTGGCGGAGGCGGCGTGGTGTTCACATAGGAAGCGGTGTTGGTGCCGTCCGCGAGCACGCCCGGCTCGTAGTGGGTCGCGGAGAAGCGCTCTGCCTGGTCGTTGAACTCGCCGGTGATCAGCCGTCGCAACATCGCCTTGTGCTGCTGCTCCATGAGACCGCGGACCACGCGCTGCAACTGGGGGTCGGCGGCCTTCTCGGAGTAGCTCGACTTCATGCTGGCGACGATGTTGCCGCCCACGAACAGGTGGGTGATGTAGTGCGCGTGCGGAAGCCCGGAGTCTTCGGTCTGCACGTGGTACACGCGCGGACCGTACTTCACGTTGTGATTGAAGCCCCCGACGGGCGTTCCGGACTTGGCAGGGATCATCCAGACTCTCAGTTAAGCAGAACCCCGAGGGGTCCGCCAGACTTTGGAAACGCCGGGCACGGCTTGGAAAATCCCACGGAATCAGGGAAGAAGATCGACCAGCTCCACCTCGGTGACTGGCCTTCCCAGGAACCGTTCGGCCACCGCGCGAAAACGATCGGGTACATCGGTGCAGAGGGTGCGATGTTGCGCCGCGTCATCGCCGTCGCGCAGGAGCCCTTTCGCCGCCAGCAATGCGGCGACGGCCTCGGCCATCGTTTCGGCGCTGTCGACGATGGACACGTGCGGCCCCAGCACCTGCGCGATGGAGCGCGACAGCAGCGGATAGTGCGTGCAGCCGAGGACGGCGGTGTCCACCCCCATGCGGCGCAGATCGCCCAGGTACCGCTCCGCGACCAGCCCCGGCACCTCGCCGTCCGTCCATCCCTCCTCGGCCAGCGGCACGAACAGCGGACACGCCCGCGCGATCACCGTTGCCAGGGGCGCAAGACGCCGCAGCGCGGCCTGGTACGCCCCCGACGCGATCGTGGCCGGCGTACCCAGGACGGCGATGCATCCTCCGCGGCTCCGCTCCGCCGCCATCCGCGCTCCCGGCTCGATCACGCCGATCACCGGGATGGGCAGCGCGTCCGCGAGCGCATGCAGGCCGTGCGCGGAGACGGTGTTGCAGGCCACGACCAGGAGCTTGATGCCGCGCGCCGCCAGGTGCCGCGCCGACATCAGCGCATAGCGGACTACCACCTCGCCCGAGCGGGTGCCGTACGGCACGCGCGCCGTGTCGCCCAGGTAGATGGTGTGCTCGCGTGGCAGCCGCGCGAGCAGCGCCCGCAGCACCGTCAGCCCGCCCACCCCGCTGTCGAACACGCCGATGGGCGCGCCGGCATTCACGCCGCGGTGTCTATCACGGCAGGGATTCGGCGCTCACCGCCACGCTGGTATCGGCGCCGACCGCGATGAAACCGGCAGCGGGGTGGTGCGTGCGATACACGGTGGTGAGCCGGCCATTCACGGTGCGGAAGCCGATGATGGCGAAGGTGTGCGTGCCTGGATCCAGCGAGCTGACCGAGCCGCCGTCGGTTCCCGCCGTGCTGCAGTCCAGCAACTCGAGGCCGGTGCCGCCTGTGCCATCGGGGTTGGGATCGACGAGGATGCGCACCTTGTCCACGGCGGCCGCGGCGCAGCTCTTCCCCTCGAACGTCCAGGTCAGGTTGGCGCTGCCGGTGGTGACTTGGAGTTGGGCGGCGTCGATGGCGTACTCGTTCTGGCGCCCGGCGGCGACGCGCACCGTCTGGGTGCTCTCGTGGGTCGTGAATCCTGCCGCGTCCACGCCCGTGACGGTCACCTGGTAGTCGCCGGCCAGGTAGCTCCCCAGGTCCACGCCGGAGATGGGCTGGCCCCTGCTGTCGAGGCAGTCGAAGTGGTCGGGCGAAACCGTCTCGTTCGCCACCGAGAAGAAGATGGTCGCCACCCCGGCGTCGGCGCAGGAGAGTCCTTCGAAGGTCCAGTCGACGACCAGCTCTCCCCGCGAGGGGCCGCACGCGGCGGCGATGCTCAACAATCCCAGGACCAGCAAGCGGCGCATCTCTTCTCCTTTGGCAGGTAGACGTCTGCGCGCCTCCGGGCATTCAGACCTCCGGGCGTGCGGAAGGGTCACACCTTGTCGCCGGTTCCTTCGTTGACAGCCCACAGCCTACGAGGGACAACCGCGCGCGCCATGAACGGCAGCCTGAACTACCTGGAAATGGTCACCCACGGCGGGCCGGTGGTCACCGGCGTGCTGCTGATCCTCGTCCTCTCCTCGCTGGCCAGCTGGACGATCATCTTCCGCAAGCTCCTGCACCTGCGCAGGGCGCAGGCGGAGAGCGTCCGCTTCCTGGAGACCTTCTGGCGGAGCAAGCGCCTGGACTCCATCTTCGGGGAAGCCGAGCAGATGCCGGTCAGCCCCGTGGCGCAGGTCTTCCGCGCCGGGTACGTGGAGCTGTCCAAGGTGACGCAGGCGCAGCCCGCCGCCGGCGAGGACGCGGCCATGCACGACCAGCTCGGCGGCTTCGAGAACGTGGAGCGCGCGCTGGCTCGCGCCGCCAACGCCGAGCTCACGGGCCTGGAGCAGCAGATCCCCTTCCTCGGCACCACCGCCGCCGCCGCGCCTTTCGTCGGGCTCTTCGGAACGGTGTGGGGAATCATGGGCGCCTTTCGCGACATCTACGCGGCGGGCAACGCCAACCTCGCCACCGTGGCGCGGCCCATCTCCGAGGCGCTGATCGCCACCGCGGTGGGCCTCTTCGCCGCCATCCCCGCATTGGTGGCCTTCAACGCCTTCAACTCGCGCATCCGCGTGCTCGACAACGAGATGCGCAACTTCAGCGCCGACTTCCTCAACATCATCAAGCGGCACATCTTCAAGAAGGCGGCCTGATGGCGTTCGCAGGCGACAGCGGCGCCGGCCGCCGCGCCATGACCGACATCAACGTGACGCCCTTGGTGGACGTCATGCTGGTGCTCTTGATCATCTTCATGGTCACCGCGCCGTTGATCCAGAGCGGCGTGAAGGTGGACCTGCCGCGGGCCTCGGCGCAGCAGATGGAGCACTCGGAGGAGAAGCTCGTGCTCACCATCACCCGCGACCGGCGTGTGTTCCTGGACAAGACCGAGATCGCCCCGGCGCAGCTGGAGACGAAGCTGGCCAGCAACGCGCGCATCCAGAAGGAGAAGGAGCTCTACCTCCACGCGGACCGCTCCCTCCCTTACGGCCAGGTGGTCGAGATCATGGCTGTGGCCCGGCGCGCGGGCGTGGAGTCGCTCGGGATGATCACCGAGCCGGACAAGGAGCTGCAGAGGCGTTGAGCGAGGGCATCCACAAGAGCGTCCTCTCGCTGCGCTCGCGCACCTCCGCCAGTCCGGCGCTGGTGCTGGCGGTCCTCTTCCATGCGACCGTATTCGGCGCGGCGCTCATCCTGCCGCGGCTGTTCGACCATGCGCCGCCGCTGCGCACGCCCATCATCGCGCACATGGTGGCGCTGGGACGCCCGCGCGACCCGCACCTGTTGCCGCGCAAGGAGTCGCCGCCGCCGGCAGCCAGCGCTTCCGCAAAGACGGCGCCGTCGCTCAAGCCGTCACCGGCGCCCTCCAGGCCCGAGCCGTCCCGGCGCGAACTGATGGAGCGCGCCTTGGCCCACGCCGCCGGCAAGACCACGCCCGAGCCCCGCGAGGCGCCCGATCCGGAGCGCGCGGGTTCGACCACCGGCTCGGCCGAGGGCACCGCCGCCACCGCCGAGGAAGGCGACGCCTACTTCACCGCCGTGCACGACGCCATCCTCGAGAACTACGTGGTCCCCTCGGTCATCTCGGAGCGCGAGCGGCTCTATCTCGCCGCCTCGGTGGTGGCCTTCATCGGCGGCGACGGCCGCATCCTCAAGCACGAGTTCCAGAAGAAGTCCGGCAACACCTTCTTCGACCAGGCGCTGGAGACGGCCATCCAGAAGACGAAGCTGCCGCCGCCTCCGGCCGACCTTGCGCGCTCGCTGCGGGACAGCGGCGTGGTACTGAACTTCCGCCCATGATCCTCTTACTCGCCTCGTTGCTCCTCGCCGCCGATCGCCCGGTGATCGATCTCTCCGGCGGGCGGGTGCAGGCCTATCCCCTTGCCATCGCCAAGCCGCTCGGCGCGCAGGAGATCGGCACCGCGGTCGAGGCGGTGCTGGCCCAGGACTTCGAGCGCAGCGGGCTGTTCAAGCTGCTCGACCCGGCCTCGTTCCTCGCCTCGCCCGAGGAGGGGTTCCTCGAGGTCGACTTCTCCAAGTGGCAGGCGGTGGGCGCGCAGGCCCTGGTCAAGGCCAGCTGCGACGTATCCGGGGCCGAGGTGAAGTGCGACATGCGCCTCTACGACGCGTCCCGCGGACAGGAGCTCCTGCACGGCACCTACACGGCGCCGCGGCAGGCGCCGCGGCTGGCCGCCCACCGCTTCGGCGACGACGTGGTGCGTTTCTACACCCGCGAGCCGGGCGTGTTCCAGACGCGCATCGCCTGGGTGCGCGAGACGGAGAACGGCAAGCAGATCGTCACCGCCGACTGGGACGCCTTCGGCGCCCAGGCCCTGACCACCGCCTCCATAAATCTATTACCGGCCTGGTCGCACGACGGCAGCGCCCTGGCCTTCACCAGCTTCCGCGACGGCGGCGGCGCGCACGTCTACGCCGTGGAGGTGGCCACCCGCCAGATCCGGCCGCTGGTGATGACGGGTGACTTCGCCACCGGCGCGAGCTGGTCGCCCGACGGCGGGCGGCTGGTCTATTCCGGATCCGCCAACGACAACACCGACGTCTTCCTGGCCCGCGCCGACGGCGGCGGCGCGAAGCGGATCACCGACTCCCGCGGCATCGACATCTCGGCGAGCTGGAATCCCGACGGCAAACGCATCGCCTTCGTCTCCGAGCGGGCCGGCACCCCGCAGATCTACGTGATGAACGCCGATGGCTCGGGCGTGCGCCGCCTCACCTTCCAGGGGAACTACAACCAGGAGCCGGCCTGGAGCCCGAAGGGCGACCTGATCGCCTTCTCCGGCCGCGACGAGCACCGCGTCTTCGATCTCTACACCATCACGGTGGACGGCGGCCGCGTCACCCGCCTGACGCAGAACCAGGGCACCAACGAGAAGCCGGCCTGGGCGCCCAACGGCCGCTACCTGCTCTTTTCCTCGACCCGCAGCGGAAAGCGCCAGCTCTGGCTCAGCCAGCCCGACGGCTCCAACCAGCGCCAGATCACCAACGAAGACCTCGGCGCCTCGGATCCCGCCTGGGGACCGTTGCCAGGCAAGTAGCGCTGCTCAGATCGCGTCGATCGAGAAGTAGGGAGCGTAGCGGGGCTCACCGAGCAGGGAATCCGGGTTGAGGTTGAAGCCGAGGTCGATGGCCACGCGGCCGATGGGCGTCAGCCAGCGCAGACCGGTGCCGATGGCATGCCGCAGGGTGATGTGCCGGAAGAACTGGTAGGGGGTCGTGCGCCAGAGGTTGCCTGCGTCCCAGAAGAAGGCCAGCTCGAAGTTGGAGCTGAACGGCACCCGCAGCTCGGCGCCGACCCCGATGAAGACGTCGCCGCCGTCGCTGGTGCCGCCGGACGCCAGCAGCAGGGCCTGCGGGGTGCAGGCCACGCCGGTGAGCGTGCTCTGGCAGGCTCGCACCTGGTTGTGCAGCTGGTCGATCAGGTCCTGCGGCTGCAGCGCGTCCTCGTGGAACCCGCGCAGCGAGGTGGCGCCGCCCAGGTAGAAGCGCCGGTCGCCCGGGGTGAGCGAGCGATCGTCGAGCTGGAAGACGCGCCCTCCGCGCGCCTGCAGCACCAGGCTGGCCTGCTGGGGGAGCGGCACGTATCCCGCAGCCAGCCCCTGCAGCTTGAGCAGGTTGACGTGGACCCGTCCCACCTCCTCCGTCTCGCTGCCCTTGAAGGAGCGCAGGAAGTCGCCGGAGACCTGGAACACGAAACCGGAACGCGGCCGCGCCGGATCGTCGCGTAGATCGACGGTGACGGCCGGCCGGAGCGAGCCGAACAGCATCGTCCCCTGCGGCAGGCGGCTGATGCGCTGGTCGATGACGCCGAGCACGTCCTCGATGGAGAGCGCGTTGCGCTGCAACTCCTGATAGCCGACCTCGTAGGCGATGCCCGCCACCACCGGGCGCCGGCGGGCCAGATCGATGCTGGCCTGCGCGGAGAACTTGGTCAGGTCGTACGAGGGCCGGATGGCGCGCTCGTGGATGAGATCGAGGCCGGCGCGCAGCACGTTGGTGAACGGATAGAGGCGCGGCGCCGAGATGCCGAGATCGATGAGGCGCTCGAGGGGGATGCCGTCCGGGTACTTGATGCGCGTCCCGCACTGCGAGACGTCGGTGACGCCCGCCGGCGGGCAATCCCCCGGGACCGAGGGAAACCGCGTGAAGGGGAAGTTGGCCTTGGCCAGGGCGGTGAAGGTCAGGTTGCGGCCCAGGATGTTGCCCTGCGTCCATTGCACGCCGGCGCGCGGGCCGTCGGCGAGTGAGAACCCCAGGTTGGCCTGGAAGTCGCGGGTCGGTCGCTCGCGCAGCTGCACTTGAAGGGTCTTTTCGCCCTCCGGCACCTCCGGGTTGCGCGGCGTCAACGTGGCGGAGAAGAAGAGCCCGGTGCTGAGCAGCGCCTGCTGCCCGCGATCGATCACCTCCGGCGTGAGCACGTCGCCGGGCTTCAGGCCGATCAAGGAGAGCACCAGCCCTTCCAGCGTGCGGCGCTGCCCCACCACCTCCACGAAGCCCACCCTCACCACCGGTCCGGGCTGGATGCGGTAGCGGACGTCCACGCGCGACCCGCCGTCGGGCGTGTCCCGGAAATCCTCCTCGTCTTCCACCCGCGCGTAGAGGTGGCCGCGACGGGTGAAGATCTGCGTCAGCGCCGACCGGCCCTCTTCCGCCTGCAGGTAGCTGAAGGGCTGCCCGCTGCGCAGCACGATGGCAGAGTCCAGCTCGGAGGCGGGGACGTCGCCGCCGCCTTCGATGAGCAGCCGTCCCACCAGCGCCTGCTCGCCCTCCTTGACGGGAATGGTCACCTCCAGCCGGTTGGGATCGCCGCCCAGCGGAACCAGCCGCGGAGGCCCGGCCCGCACCGAGAGATAGCCCTGCGACCGGTAAAGGTCCTCGATCTGCTTGAGCGCCCGCGCGTAGACCACCGGCTCGAAGACGGTCTCCGGATCGACGCGCGTCCGTGGCGCGTGCGAGGAGTGCAGCTCACCCATCACCCCCATCCGCTCCACGGCCGCCGGGTCTGCGCCGGAGGAGGGATCGCGCTGGATGGTGTCGTTGAGCAGCAAGAACACCCGCTCGCGGAGCTGGGCGTTGTCGAAGTGCTTGTTTCCGCTGAAGACCAGGCGTTCGACGCGGACCTGCGGCCCTTCGTCGATGCTGAAGACCACGTCCTCCGAACCGTCGCGTCCCGTCATCTCGCGCTCGGCCACCTTGGCGCGGAGGAAGCCGGCGGAGACGTAGAAGTTGCGCAGCCGGCCAGCGAGCTCCTGCGCGGCCTGCGCGTCCATCGGCGCCTCCGAGTCCAGCGTCAGCCGCGACGCCAGCACCGCGTCGGAGAAGGCGCGGTTCCCGCGCAGGCGGAAGCGGACCAGCGGTCCCGCCTGCACCGGCACGATCACCTGGGCCCGGGCAGGCGCCACCTCCTCGATGCGGGCGGCGTCCACGCGGGCGCGCAGGCGACCCGCCTTGCGGTAACGCTCGCGCAGGCTGCGCAGCCCTTCGTCGAGCGCGCCGAGGTTGAGGACGTCGCCGGGGTCGAGGCGGAAGGCGGCGTGAAGCTCGTCGAGATCCAGGGCGGGATCGCCCTCGAAGCGGACGGCGGCGACGCGCGTGGCCGGTCCCTCCTCGATGCGCAGCTCCAGCGCCACGCCGCCGGGCGCCGGCTTGCGCGCCGGCGTCACCTGGGCCGCGCGGAACCCGACGCGGAAGTAGGCCGCGCGGACCGCCTCCACCGCCGGCCCCACCTGCTCGGGCTGGAACTCCGCGCTGACCTGGAGGTTCGCGGTCTGGTGCAGGATGCTCTCCGCCAGCGCCTGGTGCCCGGGAAAGGCCACCGAGACCAGCTTTTCCACGCTGGTGAGCACGAAGATCAGGCGCACGCGGCCGTCGGCCATGGGCTCCTGGTAGGCGGCCACGCGCGAGAACCGCGCGCTGGCGTGGAGCGCGCGCACGGCATCGCGCACGTCGCGGGCGTCCAGCGTCTGGCCCACCTGCACCTCGACCAGCGCCCGCACCGACTCGGCGTCGGCCCCCTCGTAGACGATGTCGCCGACGCGAGGAGGCTCCTGCGCAGTCGCCTGCGCGACAAGGAGCGCACAAAGGAGAGCGAACACCCTACTCGCCCTCCCACCTGAGGTGCAGGTCGATGCCGAAGTCGGTGCCGACGCCGGAGGTGACGTGCTCGTTGTCGAGCTGTAGCCGGCTGGAGAACGAGTCGGAGAGCTGGTAGCTGACCACGCCGCGATATCTCCTGGTGGTCAGGCCTTCCAGGACCTTGAGGTCGAGCCGGTCGCTGACCAGATGCGACTGGAAACGGGCCATCGGCTCCAGCCGGTTGGTGGCCGCGGAGAAGTCGCTGGCGAAGTCGATGCTGGGGTCGCGGAGGATGGCGTTCTTGGGGATGAAGCGGCGCACCTCGTCGGAGAAGCCGGTGGCCTTGTTGAGCGCCTCGATGCCGATGGCCAGGCCGGAGTCTGCGGCCGAGAAGTTGCTCTGCTGCAGGGCGCTGGAGACGAAGCCAAAGGTCAGCAGGAATCCCAGGTCGGCTTCCGAGAGCGCGGGCTCGCAGTTGAGCGAGACGTGCGGCTCGCCCGGAGTGCCGAAAGCGTGCAGGTGGACCTTGTACTCGACGGCGGCGGTCTTCACCTGGGTGCTGGCCTGGAAGTCGAAGCTCGGCCGGATGCGCTGGCGGTCGGTGAAGGTGAGGACGCCCTGCTCGATCTGGAACTCGTTGCCGCGGAAGCTGGCGGTGCCGTGGACGGTGTTGACGCTCCCGAGCAGGCCGACGGCGCGGGAGGTGCCGGTGACCTTGAGGTCTCCCTTGAGGTCGGTGCGCGCCAGGTTGTTCTCCAGCCGCACGCCGCGGGAGAGGTGCACATCGAGATCGAAGTGCAGGAGCATGGCGGACTTGCTCAGCACCCGCGGCGTGGGGGGCCGCCGCGAGAAATCGAGCAGCGACCGCTCCAGATCCAGGTCCTCGGTGTACTTCATCTGCGAGAGGATCACCGCGCCGCCCAGGACGGGCTCGTCCGGCGGCCCGTAGAGCGTCACGTCCCCGTCCACGGTGGCGCCCACCGTGTCCAGCTTGAGGTTCACGTCGCTGACGTGCGCGGACAGGTCGATCTTCTTCGGGACCAGCCGCGACAGCTCCATGCCGCCGGAGACGCGCGCCTCTCCGTTGTTGAGCTTGCCGGTCATCGAGTCGATCACCAGCGCGTCCTGCGAGAAGGAGATGCTGCCGTTCATCCCCCGGGCCGCCACCGGCAGGCCGCGCAGCGTGACCGCCCCTCCCTCGACGTGCGCGTTGCCGAGCACCGTGGGCTCGCGGGTGGTGCCGCCCACGGCGGCCTGCACCAGATAGGTGCCGGCGGCGTGCTCCACGTCGGGGACCAGCGTCTGCAGCACGCGGCCGTCGATGCTGGCGGTGAGGCGCAGATCCAGCTTGCCGTCGGACCCGCGGCTGCCGGAGAGCTGGGCCGAGGTGTAGGGAGCCCGCAGCGCCAGCCTCTCGACCCGTACTCCCTCCGGGCCGAAGGAGAGCTTGGCGTTGCCGTCGTTCTCGAAGGCCATGTCGCCGCGGACCACCTTGAGCTGCGAGAGGGTCATGTTGCCCGCGCTCTCCCGCCAGCGCAGCAGCGACCCGCGCAGCTCCACGCCGGCCAGCAGCGACCCGCTCTGGATGTCCGCCTCCGGCGCGAGCAGGTCGAGAACCTGGGCCAGGTCGGGGATGCGCAGGCTGGCGGTGCAGCTGTAGGGGAAGTCGTCGGCGAGGCGGGCCTCGCCTTCCAGCGTGTGGGTCCCGATGGTCCCCTTCCACTTCATCTGGGTGCCGTCGATGTCGAGCGCGAGATTGCCCTCCCCCAGCTCGGCCTCGCCCGCCGTCCCCTCTTCGAACCCGAGGGTGGCGCGCACGACGGGCCGCGCCGCCACGCCACCCACGTGCACGACGGCGCGCATCGGTCCTTGCAGCTTCGCCGCCCGCGCCATGTCCAGGTCCGCCAGCGTGAAGTTCTCGGTCGTCGCGTCGATGTCGAGCTGCCAGTCGGGCCCGAAGCGCCCCTTGGCACGCAGCGCCGCATCGCCGCGGCGCAGCGAGACCTCCTCGATCTGCAGGCGCGGCTCCGCGCCATGAAGCGAGACGCGGGCGCTGCCGCCCGAGAAGGATTCGCCCCACAGCCGGGTTTCCCCGAACTGCAGCGCTGCCGTTCCCTCGGGGCCGGCCAGGGGCCCCTTCACCTCGAGGACGCCAGAGACCTGCCCGTCGAGGTCGCCCGCGTCGCTCAGCGGGGACAGCGCCGGCACCAGGCCCATCGCCAGGTCGATCAGGTCGTGCACGCGCGCATCCGGCAGCTCGATGCGAGCGTCCACGTTGACGGCCGGATCGCTGAAATCGAGGGCCAGCCTGCCCTGGTACGTGCTCCGTTCCTTGCGGGCGCGGATCTGCTCAAGCGTCAACCGCATCGATGCCGCCTGGAAGGTGAGCTGGGTGGAGACGTCGCCGAGCGAGAGATCGAGGAGATGGAAGCCGTGGGCCGAGACGCTGCTCGCGATGGTGAGCGCCTGGTAGGGCCCCGCCACGCGCGCCACCAGCGCCGCCGAGCCGCTCGCCGGGAGCGCCCCGATGTGACCGCGGAAGTCCGCCAGCGCAACGCCCGGCGAGCGCGCGTCGATCTGCATGCCCTTGCGCAGATCGGTGAAGAAGGTGCTCTCCACCTCCAGCTGCGACGCGCCCGCATCGATCTTGCCGTTGTGGAGCACCACCTTGTCGGCGTCGATGGAGACGGCCCCGCCCAGCTTCCCGCTCGCGAACTCGAACATCCGTTGGGCCCGCCCGCCGGCCTTCGACGGACGCGCGTCGTAGCCGCGGTCGAGCACGGCGAAGTCGGCCAGCTCCAGGGCAGGCTCGGCGGCGATCTGCAGCGGCCTCAGCGTGCCCTTCGCCTGCACGCGGCCGCTTGCCCGCATCACCACCCAGGCGTGGGCGAGACCCAGCTTGCGCAGCAGCTCTTGCAGCTCGAGGTCGCGCAGCGAGAGATCCGCCGTCACCGGCAGCCCTGCCTCCGCCAGCGAGATCTCGGCCGAGCCGCTCACCTGGCCGCGGCCCACCGGCAGCTCCAGGCGATCGATGCGCGCCCGCGCCGGCGTCACGTCGAAGCGGAGCCGCGCGTCCCCGGGAGAGTAGCCTTCCAGCGCCAGCGAGCGCAGCCGCAGCTCGCCCTTCACCCGCGGCCCTCCCTTGGCCAGCGTGAAGGCGGCGTCCGTCGAGAGTGACCCTTTGACGCCGCGCAAGGCGCCGGGCAGGAGCCGCGCGAACGCGGTCTCCAGATCGTCCACTCTGAGATTGGTGGAGAGCTCGATGCGTGGCTCGCAGAGGTTCTGCAGCTTGCCCTTGAGGAAGGCGGACGCCTCCGTCCCGATCACGTCCCCGCGCCGCAGCTCCACGCTGCCCTCGCCGCGCAGGTCCACCTCGGCGGAGGTGCGGGTGGAGATGAAGCCCACCGTCCGGCCGGGAAGCTCCAGCGAGCCCCCGCGAGTGGCCACCGCGATGGAGAGCGGCCCGTCGCGGCCCTTGAGGACGAGGCCCAGCCGCGGCACCGAAAGGCGCATGCCCGAGGACGTCACCTCCACGCTGGCCTTGCGCACCTGCACGCGCCCGAACTCGAATCGATCGAGCATGTCGGGCAGGCACTGCCCGCCGCGGGCGGGCGACCCGCGGGCCTCCTGATCGAGCGAAAGGTGCAGCTCGGGGTGATCGATCTCCAGCCGCGAGAGCCTGACCTTTTGCAGCAGCGGGCGCACCGTCACCTGGGCGAAGACGCGCGCCACCTTGAGGTCCAGCCGGCCGCCCGGGGCGCCGACGTGGAGCCCTTCGATTGTGACCTTGCCCTGCTCGGGCTCCACCGAGCAGCGCGCCACCTGCACCTGCGCCGCGGTGGCCTCCTCGATGGTGGCCACCGCGTACGCGCAGAGGTTGTTGGCCACGAAGTCGGTGCGCAGGAACGCGACCGCCGCCCCCGAGACGGCGGCGGCGGCGAGTCCCACGGCGACGAGGATGCGGCTCAGCACGGCCTAGCTCGGCTTGGCGAGACCCGCGAGATAGCGGTCGATCTCCCCCAGATCGATTGGCTTGCCCTTCTCGGCGGCGGGGGGCGGGTTGGAGGGCCGCGCCGCCGGCGCCAGCTCCTCGGGAGTCCTGCCGCCGTCGAGTCCCAGATCCACCGCCACCCGCTCGATCATCTGCTCGTCGATCATCGGCGCCCGCGCCACGTAGCCCTCGAAGAGCGCGTTGTCGCAGAGCGTGTTGATCACGCGCGGGGTGCCGCTGGAGAACCGGTGCACCGACTTCACCGCGCCCGGGGTGAAAGGCATCCGCGCCGCACCGGCAAGGCGCAGGCGATGCTTGATGTACGCCTCGGTGCTCTCGGCATTGAGGTGATCGAGCCGGTACTTGATGGCCACGCGCTGGGCGAGCGGGGGATCGAGCTTGAGGTTCTGCTCGATCTCGGGCAGCCCGAAGAAGATCAGCGAGAGCAGCTTCCGCTCGGGCACTTCGAGATTGAGCAGGCCGCGGAACTCCTCCATCAGCTCGCGGGAGGCGAGCATCTGGGCCTCGTCGATCAGCACCACCGCCTTCTTGCCCGACTCGTAGATCTTGGTCAGCCGCTGGTAGAGCTGGCCCAGCAGCGCCAGCTTGTCCTCGCTGGGCGCGTCCACGCCCANTTGGAGCGCGATGCGCTTGAGCAGCCAGGAGGCGGTGACGCCGCTGTGGATGATCACCAGCAGCGCGGCCTCGTACTCCGCCTCGGGCAGCGAGTCGAGCAGGCGCCGCGCCAGCGTGGTCTTGCCCGCGCCGATGTCCCCGACCAGGATGCCGAGGCCTTTCATCTGCGCGCATAGATGCGTCAGCCGGACCAGCGCCTGCGAGTGCTGCGGCGAGTTGAAGTAGAAGCGGGAGACCGGCGCATTGGAGAACGGCTCCTGCGCCAGCTCGTAGTAGTCGAGATAGTTCACGGTCTCGCTCCGCTCATCACACGAAACCGATCTTGCGGTTCTTGCGCGACGGCGCNGCCGGGTCGGCATCGCTGGTCACGGAGGGAGCGGCCGCGGCGGGCCTGGACTGCGCGGTTGGAGGAGACGACTGCGCCGCCGCGATCTGCGCCCCCGGAGAAGACTTGACCAGCGTCCGCCCGGTGGCGCTGACCGTGCCCCCCAGCCGCTGGATGCGCTCGGGCACGTCGCGGAAGCGCGCGTCCTTGGCCGCGATCGACTGGTACTGCTGCAGCGCCTCTGCGTTCTGTCCCTGCGCCTCGTAGGCCACGCCCAGCTCGAACTGGAGCGCGTGCCGGGCGGCCGGCGTGAGCCCGCGCAGCGCCAGGCCCTCCAGCAGTCGCCGGATGGCGGCGGCGGGCTGGCCCCGATCCATCTCGCACAGGCCCAGCATGGTGAGGCAGTCGGCCCCGCGCGTTCCACCGCCGTGCCGCAGGGCGAGCTCGAACTCCCCCACCGCCTCGTCCACCAGGCCCATCTCCTTGTAGGCGATGCCCAGGTCGTAGTGGGTCTGCACGTCCTCGGGGCGGACGATCTCCTGCACCTTGGCGCGGAACTCTCCCAGCACCTCGTGCGCCGGGACCTGGAAGGTGTCGAGGACATCGCCGTCCAGCGGCTTCACCTCGTCGGCGCCGCCCGGGCCCACCTCCGCTGCCAGCTCCGCTGCGAGCTCGGCGGCGAGATCGTCGTGCTCCTGCGAGGCGGCCTCCGCGGCCGGACCCAGCCGCGCCAGCCGTTCCGACGCGCCTGCATGATCCGGCGAGGAGAGCGTGATTCCCTCGAGAATGGCGCGGGCGTCCTCGACCAGGCCCGACTGGACGTAGAAATCCGCCTCGGCCAGGTCGCTGGCGAATTCGTCGGCGTCGGACGCCGCGGCTCCGGCGTGGAGCGGCTCGACCTCCGCCTCGAGTTCGGCCCCGGCGGGCTCGCCCAGGGCCAGCTCCTCGCCAAGGGACTCCTCCACCAGCTCCTCGTGCTCGAGCACTTCCCCGTCGCCGGTGTCGAGCTCGATGCCGCCGTCGTCCACCAGCTCGAGCTCTTCTTCCGGGGCCGCGCCGGCGGTTCCCAGGGCCGCGTTGCCGGGGTCCAGCTTGCGCAGCTCGTCGCGCGCCGCCGCGGTCCGCGGATCGCCGGCGGCAGCGCCCAGCCGGATGAAGGTGGAGAGGGAGGCAACGGCATCGTCGGTGCGGCCCATGGCGACGGCCACGACCTTCGCCTTTTCGTGCGCGTCCAGGTTGTCGGGGTCCGCCGAGAAGATCCTGCGCAGGTGCTCCAGCGCCTTCTCGTGCAGGCCGTACTTGACGTAGACCTCGGTCTCCTTGAGCAGCTTGGGGACCTGCGCCTGCGTGGGCGGCGTCGAGCTGAGCTGGATGGGCGCGGTCGACGGGCGCGCGCCCAGGATGGGGGCGGTTGGCGGCCGCGACTGCAAGGGCGGCGGAGGAGCGATCGTCGCGGCCTGGGGACGGGCGGCCTGCGGAGGAGGAGGCGGCGGCGCCCGCACCGGCTCGGGGGCCTTCGCCGCGGGGGCGGGGGCGCTGGCCAGGCCGTCGAGGGCGGTCTTCAGCTCCGGATCGTCCGGCGCGAGATCTCGCGCCTGCGTGTAGACCTTGCGGGCTTCGTCGGCGCGCCCGGCGTCGGCGTGGACGCGCGCCAGCTCCTTGAGCACCGAGACGGTCTTGGAGGTCTGCCCAAGCTCCTGGAAGGCGCGGGCCAGCATCTGCAGCGTGCCCACGTCGCGCGAGTTCGCCTTGAAGCAGATCTGCAGCTTGGCCAGGGCGCGCTTCGAATCGCCCTTGCCCAGGTACTGCTCGGCCAGCTCCTTTGCCAGCACCACGTCGGCCTGGTCGAGGTGGCTGATGCGCTCGGCGACGCGCAGATAGTCGTCCTGCCGGCCGTTGGACTTCAGATATTGCGCGGCGCGGCGAAGCTCGGCCACCGCCTCGATCAGGTTGTCCTGGCGCGCGTACTGCTCGCCCAGGCGGATGCGCGCGGCCACGTTGTCCGGATCGAGGTCGACCAGCTTCTTGAGCGTGTCGAGGCTGGCCTTGGTGTCGCCGGCCTTCTCGTAGAAGGCGGCCACCGCCTGCCATTCCTTGGTGGCGTCGCCCACCAGCCCGAGCTGCTGGTACAGCTCGGCGAGGCGCACGTTCACCTCGACGCGGTCGATGACCTTGAGCACCTGCTTGTAGAGCGCGACCGCCTTCAGATAGAAGCCCTGCGCCGAGTAGGTGCGGGCGACCTTCTCGAAGCAGTCGGCCGCGTCCGACTTGCGGTTCATCTTCTGGTAGAGCTCGGCCAGCTTCTGCAGGACGCGGACGTCGTCCGGATCGCTCTCGAGGACGCGCTGGTATTCCTTGACCGCCTTGTCGAAAGACCCTTTGGCGATCAGCTTCGCCGCCGACTCGATGACCTTGTTTTTGTCCATCGCGTCGGCGCGCTCGGGGTGTCCGGGTAGAGAGGAAACAGCATCCCAAGCTAGCGGGGTTTTTGCCGTCCGGTCAAGGGAATGGGCGGCGATCGAAGGACGTACCGAGCGCTGCGAAGATTCCCCGAACGGGCGACTCCGGAAGCCTTTTGGCGGGGTCGTCCGCCGGCCTCGCTCCCGGACCTTCAGGACCCTACAGCACTATGCTCCGGCCACGAAAAATCGCGCGAGGAATCAGCCCGGATTCTCCGCCAGCAGCTTTTCCACCAGCCGCGTGTCGTACCTACCTTGTACGAACGGCTCGTACACCAGGAGCTTCTTGTGGAAGGGGATGTTGGTCTTGATCCCTTCCACGATGTACTCCTCCAGGGCCCGGCGCATGCGCATGATGGCCGCCGGACGGCTGTCCGCCATCGCGATGAGCTTGGCCACCATCGAATCGTAGAAGGGCAGGACCCGGTACTGCTCGTAGGCCAGGGAGTCCACCCGGACGCCCAGGCCGCCCGGCGCATGGTAGGCGGTGATCAGGCCCGGAGAAGGAGCGAAGGTGACCGGGTCCTCCGCATTCACGCGGCACTCGATGGCGTGGCCCTTCATCACGATGCTCTTCTGCGTACGCCCCAACTCCTCTCCCGCGGAGAGCCGGATCTGCTCCTTGATCAGGTCGATGCCCGTGACGCTCTCGGTCACGGGGTGCTCCACCTGGATGCGGGTGTTCATCTCCATGAAGTAGAAGTCGCCCCGGTCGTCGAGCAGGAACTCGATGGTGCCGACGTTGTTGTAGCGGACCTTCTTCATCGCCTCGACCGCCACCCGGCCCATCCGCTCGCGCAGCTTCTCGTTCAGTGCCGGCGAAGGGCTCTCCTCCAGCATCTTCTGGTGCCGCCGCTGCACCGAGCACTCGCGCTCGCCCAGGTGGATGATGTTCCCGTGCTCGTCGGCGACGATCTGGATCTCGATGTGGCGCGGCCGTTCGACGTAGCGCTCCACGTACATGTCGCCGTTTCCGAAGGCGGCCAACGCCTCGGCCGACGCGGTGCGGTACTGCGGCGCGAGCTGCTCCTTCTCGCGCACGATCTTCATGCCGCGCCCTCCGCCTCCCGCAGCGGCCTTGAGGATCACCGGAAAGCCCACCTTCTCGGCCAGCCTGACCAGGTCGCGCTCTTCCTGCACCACCCCTTCGCTGCCAGGAAGCTGCGGCAGGCCCGCCTCCTTCATGGCCTCCTTGGCGCGGATCTTGTTGCCCATCATCCGGATCATGTCCGGGCGCGGGCCGATCCAGCCCAGCCCGGAGTGTTGCACCATCTCCGCGAACTCGGCGTTCTCGCTGAGGAAGCCGTAGCCGGGATGGATGGCGTCGGCTCCGCTCACCTCGGCCGCCGAGAGGATGGCGGGGATGTTGAGGTAGCTCTCCTTGGAAGACGGAGGGCCGATGCAGAGCGACTGGTCGGCGAAACGGACGTGCAGCGAGCTGGAGTCGGCGGTGGAGTGCACCGCCACCGTCTCGACGCCGAGCTCGCGCGCGGCACGGATGATGCGGAGCGCGATCTCCCCGCGGTTGGCGATCAGGATTCGATGGAACATGTCCGCCGGCGGACTGCGTTCATGCGGGTTCGAAGCGGAAGAGGGCCTCGCCGTACTCCACCGGGCTGCCGTTCTGGATGAGCACTTCGGTAAGGCGGCCGGGCTGTTCGGCCTCGATCTCGTTCATCAGCTTCATGGCCTCGACGATGCAAAGGACCTGGCCCTTCTTCACCACCGTGCCGACGTCGACGAAGACCGGGCTGTCCGGGGAAGCGGACCGGTAGAAGGTGCCGACGAACGGCGAGTTGACCGTGAACGTCTTCGAGTCGGCCGCCGCCTTGACGGCCGCCGGCGTGGGGGGCGGGGGGTGGAGCGTGGAAGGCGCGGGATGGGCCGCCGGCGCGGCCGCCGGCATCGGCGAGTGGGCCGCCTGCATCGGCACGGCGTGCACCGCGGTGGTGGCCGGAGGCGGATGGCCCAGCCGGACGTCGAGCGTCTCCTGCCCTGAGACCCAGGTCAGGCGGCTGACGTCGGTGCCCTGCAGCGCCGCGAGGATCGCTTTGAGTTTGTCGACGTCCATTTCGTTCCTGAGGCGAAGGGTTGGAGAGCTGGAGAGCTCTTCAACCGACCCTCGTCAGATACTCGCCCGAGCGCGTGTCGATCTTCAAGATATCGCCCTCGTTGATGAAGAGGGGCACGTTGAGGGTGTAGCCCGTCTCCAGGGTGGCCGGCTTCATCGCTCCCGACACGGTGTCGCCGCGCACGCCCGGATCGCACTTCGTCACCTTCAGCTCCACCGCGTTGGGCAGGTCCACCGAGATGGCGCGGCCGTTCCAGAACAGGACCGAGGCGTCCATGTTCTCCTTGAGGAAATTCTTCGACTCGCCCAGCCCCCCCGCGTCGATGTGGCTCTGCTCGTAGTTCTTGGAATCCATGAAGACGTAGTGGTCGCCTTCCTTGAAGAGGTACTGCATCTTCTTCTCCTCGATGTCGGGGCGGCCCACCTTCTCGCCGGACTTGAAGTTCTTCTCCAGCGTCCTGCCGCTGATCAGGCTCTTGTAGCGGGTGCGGACGAAGGCCGAGCCCTTGCCTGGCTTGACGTGCTGGAACTCCACGATTACGAACGGCTCGTTGTCGATCAGGATCTTGAGGCCGTTGCGAAACTCACTGGTGTCGATCACGTCCGCCATCGCGCACTCCTGTCCGAGGGCGCGCGATGTACACGAAGATGCGGTGATCGTCCAGTCCACTAGGGACACGAAGGCGCGCTGCGCGCGGCCATCATGTCCCCGGCAAGCCACACGAGGGCGCGCTGCGCGCGGCCATCATGTCCCCGAAAAGACACGAAGGCGCGCTGCGCGCGGCCATCATGTCCCCGAAAAGACACGAAGGCGCGCTGCGCGCGGCCATCA
>C688J18823_10000165_pt1 | contig 35987 bp, 29 predicted proteins | sample HopSoiMetagenom1_FD_18823 | JGI IMG/M metagenome (IMG submission 18823) | reverse complement strand
TTAGGGGAATTGATTCAAAATCCGAAGTCTTTGGGTTTGCGCGAACATCTTCCGCCGCGTGTTCTAGCCGTGTTGACAAGCACCCGAGAGGTGCTCCTGCAACAGATGAACGGGGGGAAGCAGACTGCAGCAGCGGACAACGATTTAGCGGCGGAGCTGTCTCAGGACTCCGATACGCGACTCGCCTCTTCCGAAGAACAACAAAGAATCGTTCCTTTCGATCAACTACTGTGCTGTCGAATGGGCCAGCTCCACCTGAGTACGCACGACGTTGCGGTCATCCTTGGCTGCACTATCCAGTACGTATGGGATCTGCGCAGCGGAATCAAGGCGCCAACGGAGCTGCACATTGCAGAGCTAGGACTTTTGCTGGGTGAGACTCGAGAGAGCCTCAAGATGTCGGTGAGTCAGCAGAATGGCGCTCTGACGGCAGCAGTTTAGATGTGCGTTATTCCCGCCGCATATTCTCAATCGTACTCAAAACCTGCGCTTATAATTCCCGCGCATGAGAATCGCATGCTTGACCGCCTTCGCACTTGTTCTCGCCACTGGCACTGCTGCACAACAGCCTGCGCCTAGAACAACCAGCAACGTAGTCGTCTTCGTTCAACAGGAAGGCTTCGTAGACGCGAATGGCGTGCTGGTCTACTACAAGGCGCTGGGACAAGGTGCGCCGCTGCTCATCGTCCACGGCGGACCCGGCGCTTCTCACGACTACTTCCTCCCTTCCCTGCTGCCCCTCGCGCGAACGAACCGCCTCATCTTCATCGATGAGCGTGGATCTGGACGCTCGCAAAAGCTGGAAGACGTTCATCAATACACCGTCGAGAACATGGTGGAGGATGTCGAAGCCGTCCGGCGCGCTCTGAAGCTCGGCAAGATCGCACTGCTCGGACACTCATATGGCGGTGTCCTGGCGCAGGCATACGCGCTTAAGTACCAGCAAAATCTCTCGCATCTGATCCTCGCCAGCACTTTCCCGAGCACGCGCATGATGAACGACGTGCTCGCACGCGAGAAGGCAACAATGTCCGCCGATAAGCTGAAGCAGTTGCAAGCGCTCGAAGACGCAGGGCTCTTCGATAAAGGCAAGCCGTGGGAGCACGGACGATATTCGGCCGAGTATGCCGAACTGGCATGGGGTTGGGGATACTTCCCATTCCTGTACGGTGCTCATCCCGACCCCAACTATGATCCGCAGGCGGCGAACACGACGACCTCGTGGGAGCTCTACCGCGAGATGTGGGGATCGCACGGTGAATTCGTTATCGACGGCAATCTGAAATCGGCGGAGTATGTCGATCGGCTCAACGCGGTCAAAGTGCCAACACTCGTGATCGTCGGAGACCACGACGAATGCGACCCCTCCCTGTCGCGTCTCATGCACGACAAGATCGCCGGATCAAAGCTGGTGATCTTACCCAACTCTGGCCACATGACCTTCGTGGATCAGCCGACGACGTTTCTCAACGCGGTGGATTCATTCACGCACAACCGGTGAGGCTGGGACGCTTACGGTGGGAGCCCCGACTTCCAGCCCGGCAGGGAGTATTCCTGTTCTCGAAATGGGCTTCAGCCCTGGCCTTTGTTACCCAGCGCGATTATCGCGAGGCTTGAAAAGCCTCGCTCCCACGACTGAAGTCGGGGGCTCCCACCGTGTTCGGATGGATTGATGTTTGAAGTGCCGTAGGCACGACATGTGAAAGCCCAGGATGAAATCCTGGCTAACGATCCTACAATTCCGAGTCCCGGAGGGACGACATCATCGTGGAACATTCCTATTGCAAGTCCTCGTGCACGTCGTTTTCAGCACTAGGAATCGCGCGAAGATGATTCCGTTCGATCGCCAGCAAGATCTCTGGCGCTACATGGGTGGCATTTCGAAAAACCTCAAGGTTAACCTGCTCGCCATCGGCGGGATGCCAGACCACATTCACATGCTACGCGCGCTTCCCGGGCTTCTTGGATACTCCAACGCGATTCAAAAAATGAAAGGAAGCTCTTCAGAATGGATGGGTGAAGTCTTCCAGGACCCCAGGATTCTATCCTGGGCTATCACATGCCGTGCCTCCGGCACGTAGATGGGCAAATCGGTGACGGCAGGCGCTATTTCGGCTTCTCTCAGATCGACGCACGCTTTGATAGCGATGTGCAGTTTCATTGTCAACCGGCGACAGAACAGCAGTAAAATGGCCGACGACCGTCGATCCCAGGAGGCGTCTGTATGCGTTGCCTGACGCCTGGCGCATTGCCACCTGCTGCAGGAACGGCCGGGGCACATGCTGCAGACCGGTGCGTTAGCGCACGAAGCATATCTGCGAGTTTCGGGAATTCGGCAGATCGATTGGCATCCTGGTGGATGCCGCGCGAGCACGGCTCTATCGCAAGCGTGGCGGGCGGAATTGCCCATGTCGATCTTAACGAGACGCTCACTGGGCGGAAGCAAAAAGATCGAAGGCAGTGGATCAGTGCAGAGGCCGAGTTGTCGAACTGCGATTTTTTGGAGGGCTTAGCGCCGACGAGACCGCGCGCGTGCTGAAGGTCTCTCCCGAAGCGGTCCTGCGGGACTGGAAGCTCTCGAAGGCGTGGCTGCGCCGGGAGATGAACGCAGAGACTCGCGCTGCTAAGGATGGAAGCTCCGTCTAGAAATATGTCAGCGAAGGCAGGAATGACTCCAGAACGCTGGCAGCAGATCGAACGTTTGCACCACGCTGCCCTCGAGTGCGAAGAACCCGAGCGTGCTGCTTATGTGGCGCAGGCCTGTAATGGCGATCTGGACCTGATTCGGGAAGTACAGTCGCTCCTGGCACGTACTTCGGTTGCAACACCTGGTATCAGCGCAGGGCACGTGACTGAAACTGCCTCCTCCCTGGAAAACATCACCTTTGGCGCGTCTTCCCCGCTGGGCTCTTTGTCCGGGATGACGATTTCCCATTACGCCGTATTGGAAAAAATTGGCGATGGTGGCATGGGAATCGTGTACCGCGCAAAGGACACAAGGCTAGGACGCCTGGTGGCTCTCAAATTTCTTCCAGGAACGTTGCTGAGAGATGCCAGCGCTCTCGAACGCTTCAGGCGCGAGGCGCGTGCCGCATCTGCTCTCAATCACCCGAATATCTGCACTGTGCATGACATCGGCGAGCACCAGGGACAGCCCTTCATCGTGATGGAGCTGCTCGAAGGTAGCACGTTGAAACACCACATCGACTCCTATCCTTTGGGCATAGACCGTTTGTTGGAAATCGCGGCTCAGGTTGCCGATGCGCTGCAGGCTGCGCACGCGAAGGGCTTCGTACATCGCGATATAAAGCCGGCAAACATTTTCATCGCCGGCGGCGATCAGGCAAAGGTACTCGACTTCGGCGTGGCCAAGATATGCCCACAGACTTCGCAGACGTCGAACGAACGGGGAGTCTCCACTGCCAGTACGGCAACGGATGAGCGAGATCTAACGCTTCCCGGGACAACCGTGGGCACGATTGCATACATGTCTCCCGAACAGATACGGGGAGAGGATACAGACCGAAGGACAGATATCTTTTCCTTTGGCGCGGTGCTGTACGAGATGGCTACTGGGCGACAGGCTTTTGCCGGGAAGAGTACGGGGTCCGTCTTCGATTCCATTTTGAACTGCACTCCAGTCTCGCCTGCGCGCCTGAATCCGAGTTTGCCGCTCAAATTGATAGCGATCATCAGGCGGGCATTACAGAAGGCTCCGGTGCGTCGCTATCAAACTGCCGAGGAGCTAGGCTCGGACCTCAAGGCCTTAAAGCGTCAACTTGCCGCAAGAAATCCTGCCATGACGGTCCTATTAAGCGCATGCAGAAAGCCACGCTTTACGATTCCGGCTGCCGTAGTTTTCGTGATCGTCCTGGTTTTCGGCGCTTCGTTGATGCGACGCGAGCTCAAGGTGCGCTGGGCCCGTCAGCAAGCTATCCCGAGAATTACCGAACTAGCCGATAAAACACAGTGGCTGGAGGCATTTCGATTGGCGCAGGAGGTCGAACGCATACTCCCGCACGATCCGGCACTGGAGAGGCTGTGGCCGGAGATGTCGCAGCAAATTGTCTTGAATACCGATCCTCCCGGTGTCGACGTTTACTTCCGTTCGTATCAATCTGGGAACGATGCTGACTGGCTGCTGCTTGGGCGAACACCTCTTGTCAATGTCCGTCTGCCGATGGGGTTCTATCGATGGAAATTGCACAAAGAGGGCTATGACGATTTGGAGGTGGCGAATCCAGGCGTGTCGCCACAGACCTTTGGTGCGGCGCCCAGGGTTGTGAATTTGAAGCTCTCGCGAAGCGGGGAGGCCCCTCCCGGAATGGTCCGTGTTCCCGCTGGACCGCATAGGCTCACGATGCCGGGGCTGGAATTCATTCCTGCCGTTGAGCTCGGCGAGTACTGGATTGGCCGCTATGAAGTGACAAACCGCGAATTCAAGAAGTTCGTTGACGCACGCGGCTATGCCAAACCGGAATACTGGAACGAAGAATTCCGCAAGAATGGCCGCCTTATACCCCGGGGCGAAGCCATGCAGCTGTTCCGCGACCGCACAGGGCGGCCGGGCCCCTCGACCTGGGAACTCGGCGACTATCCCGAAGGTCAGGCCGACTATCCCGTGACGGGAATAAGCTGGTTTGAAGCGGCAGCTTACGCGCAATTCGCCGGCATGAGCCTTCCGACGATGTACCACTGGAATAAGGCCGCGCAAACCAGAATAAACTCCTCCTACATCGTTCCACTCAGCAATTTCTCCGGACACGGCCTTGCTCCGGCAGGTGCGTACAAGGCAATTAGCCCGTACGGCGCTTACGACATGGCGGGCAATGCTAAGGAGTGGTGCTCGAACTCAAATCCGGCCGGCACGAAGAATTACATTCTGGGCGGCGGCTGGAATGAGCCGGATTACACATTTTCTGAGGCTGAGGCAGTGTCTCCCTTCGAGCGAGCCCCGACCTTTGGGGTGCGGTTAACCAAGTACACCTCCGCTCTCCCGCGAAACATTACTGCCCCAGTTGAGTGGTTCGATCGTGACTTCAGCAAACTGAAGCCGGTGAAGGACGAGATCTTCAACGTCTACAAGGGCCTCTACGCCTACGACAAGACTCCCCTCAACGCCAGAATCGAGTCGGAGAGCGACGACTCCCCATATTGGAAGAAGCAAAAGGTCAGGTTTGATGCGGCCTACAACCATGAACGCGTCCCAGCTTGGATATTCCTGCCGAAAAACGCTTCTCCGCCTTATCAGACGGTGGTCTTTTTTCCGGGGGCTAATGCTGTGCAGGAGCACACGAGCGATGTGCTTCAGATGTTCACCTTGAATATGGTCATCAAGAGCGGACGTGCGCTCATCTATCCCATTTATAAGGGTACCCACGAGCGTGGGGACGATCTTCATTCCGATTACCAGAACAAGAGCACGCTGTATCGCGATCATGTGATCGCATGGTCTAAGGACCTCGGTCGTACGATCGATTACATCGAGACCCGTCCCGACTTGGATCGCGATAAGATCGCGTTTTATGGATTGAGCTTCGGAGCGGTCGAAGCCCCAGTACTCACTGCGGTAGAAGATCGGATTAAGGTAGACGTGCTACTTGCTGGCGGTCTTGAATTTCAGGACACGCTTCCCGAAGTAGAACCCGTCAATTTCGCACCGCGGGTTCACAAGCCAGTGCTGATGGTAAATGGCCGCTACGACTATGTGTTTCCGTTGGAAGTATCTCAAAAGCCGCTTTTCAAGCTCTTTGGGGCACCTGATAAAGACAAAAGACACGTTGTGTTCCAGTCCGGGCATGTTCCGCCCAACCACCTGGCAATGAAAGAGATTCTCGACTGGCTGGATCGCTACCTGGGACCAGTGAAGTAGGCTGACCGATCGGGACGAGGAGGTCGGAGGCTGACACGACGCAAGAACAACAAGCCGAAGATTGGAAAACTCTGCAAGTACATCTCGTCGATGGAATAGCCGAAGACGCTGATCTTATGCCTCACACTATAAAACCCAAGATCGCGCCAATCGGTTAGGGCACGCGCTATTCGGCTGTTCTCAGAGCGACCGCCCAGGCTTTGCAGTCCTTCGGCGCTGGTGGAACGGAGAGTGGCGGCGCAATCTGGTAATGAATGACACCGTCGCTGGTGGAACAAAAGTTCCTCATTCCGGTGCTGCTCGTGACCGGCGTCGCAACGGCTATGAAGTCCCTGCAGCGTCCTGCGTTGCAAATGCCTTTCACGATGAAGCGATAGCCCGTCGACGTACACCAATTCATTCCAGTGCAGTCAGGATTTGCCAAGGTGCTGTCGAGCAAACCGGCATGCGCGGATGAGATTTTGTTTCCGTTGCGCGGATCAAGTCCCAACGTCGCGAGGTCTGGGGCAAAGCCGCGGTATGCGCTTGCGTACGTAACCTCCGCTGTGTTCACAGCCCGCAGCCTGCCTACTGCGGAGGCCTCATTCGCGGCCGTGCGGGCGCGCAGCAGGTTGGGAATCGCGATCGCCGCTCCAACGAGAACCACTCCTACATCCACACCGGGACTGCTGCTGGCCTCGAGGATTGCATCTGGTTCTCCGTAAGCACAGAGGACCACAGGCTTACTCTTCCCCATAAGTTGTGCCATGGATTGTGCTGTTCCTGGCGAGAGCCGCTGCATCTGCAAAGTCATCAACGCCGCCGGATCTTCATACAAGACAGCGGAGGCGCCGGTGTGGCCGGCCGGCAGTAAATCCGAAAATCGGCGGGACTTGCCGAGCGATTCCCCATTCTTGTGAAGTCGAATGGCTTCGGCCAGTGCGGTGGGACTCGAAGCGATGGTTAGATATCCATCGATAAAGGCGTAGGCGATTGCGGTAGTCCCTTGCGCCGATGGAAGAGGCAGTACGTGATACGGGAGTCCAGCGTCAGAATATTCGCTGCTTAGCACCCGGGCGCGAATGAGCATCGCGGCAAGCGTCTGTTGCAAGCGGTTGGCATCCTTGACGCCGAGGATTGCTTTCCATACAGGCTGCGGAGCGACGCTGTCCAGCTCCAGCGTTATTTCACCGCTAAGCTGCGCGAGCACGTCGTACTGCAGGCTGATGCCTAAGGCGGCTTCCATTTTTCGTACGGATGCCAGCGCGTTGGGATCGGAGGCGGAGAGTTGCTTGATGTCATCGAACATCTGCGCCGGATTCTCGAGTACGAGAGACACGGAGAACATCGCCTTCGGCGAGACAAAGTCCAGACTGCCTATCGGAGCAGGTGCGGCGAGCCACGCTGCCACACCGTGACGTGGTCCAGTGAAGCTGAGTTCGGATCGGCTGATGCTGCGCCCGCTGATTTGTCTGTGCTCCCATACTGCGTATTTCACATCGGTGAATCCAGTCCGCTGCAGCCGGACCAGGCCGGGATCGTTGGGGATAAGACCGACGAGCCTCTGCAGGTCGAGTCCTCCCACCCAACTGATGCCGCCCACGTAAGACTGCAGGATGCGTTGTGCAAAATGACTGGAACCAAAATCGCGGTTGCCGCGGTCGAGCTGCAAATTGAAGCTGCGCAGCCGGCCGAGATTGCTGGAGGCAATCACAAAGTCTGGACGCACAAGAATGAAAAGTTCCTGCCGATGAGTGTCGATCGCGGTGCCCAGCTCCTGTGGATCGAGGATGCGCACATTGGGCTTTGACTTATCAGCAAACGGAATCCCGACATTCTGAAGCAGCGGCTTGAGCCCGGGCTTGCGGATTTCGGCAACAATCAGCAGATCGGGTTCGCGTCCGTCGAGCACTCCGGAAACCACAATCTCGTCGCCCAGGTATTCGGAAACTTTGGAGAACCGGTCAACGGAATCCTCCATTTCCGGGCCATGCTTTGCCATACCAGTGTCGGCCCACCAGGCCCGCAGATCCGGACTGCTGTTGAGTTCCTGCTGAAAGATCGTCAATGCCTGACGTGCAACGCCGCCATAGTTCGGCAAACCGATGTAGGCGATGGTCGAAGGTGGCAGCAGCGGCAGCAGTCGGCTCTGGGTGCGGTCAGGCGGAAACGTCACATCATGCTGCAGCCTGTCGAACAGCCGGTTGAATTCCGGTAACAGCCCAGGATATTTGTTCATCGATTCAGGGCTGAGAGGCATGGATGAAGATGAAGAAGAAGATGATGACGGTTCGGACGATCCGGTTTGGGCGGCGGCTCCGATTGAAATCAGAGAGAGAACNAAGGCGACGAGCAGCGAGCGAACGATACAAGAATTGCGTTGATCCAAAGCAACTGGAACCCGTACCATATGCGCGGCCTCATCCACGAGAGCCTCAGCATATCGTGAGTACACCGTTTTCGAGCCGGCAACAAGGAAGACGTGGTTACCTGAGTGTCAACGAGTCAGATTAGCTGCGTAGCGTGGGAACACCTCGGTAGAGGCTGGCTCTCACGCCCGCCGTCACTTGNGTCGATTCTTTGTAAAAAAGGCATAGCGGTATGCTTTGCGGAGTCCCATTTTGGAACGAGAAATCCCTGTTAAAATCCCTGATCATTTGTTGAATCTCGGGCCGGACAGAGTTAAACCTCGTGCAATGTTTAGCTTCAGCAGCTTTTGGCAGAAATCCCTGTTAATCCCTGGTGGGACCATTGGATTTGCAGATTTTGGGCAGAATTCTGCGATTTTGCTGCTCGCGCGAAAATTTCCCCTGTATTTCTCCCTGTTATTCGCGGCGCTCTCAGAGAAATCAGGCGAGGACACCGAAGAGAGGCCTCTGCGGCCTTTGTCTTTCCCGGTCGGCCATGGCGAGCAGGTCCTCTAGCGCATACCGCAGCAAGTAGCCACTAACCAGCAGCTATGCTATAAAATGAGAACAACTTAGTCGTGGCATCGCCATTCTGGTGAGCCGCAAACGATACTCCTCAGTAGCTCAATGGCAGAGCATCCGGCTGTTAACCGGAGGGTTGTAGGTTCGAGTCCTACCTGAGGAGCCATATTTTTCTTGGGCGTGCGCTAGCGCACCACGTTTATCACTGCAGACATATCGCGGTCGCCATGTCCCTTCCCGACAGCGCGGCGAAACAAGAGTTCAGCAACTGAGGCAGTGGTTAAATGGACACCATCAGGCGCCCACCAATGAGATAAAGGCTGGCGTATGAGATCAAGAATGCAGACTGTAGGTAAGCAAATTGCTGGTGTGTCAAGGGAATGTCACGTTGAATCGCCGCAACCGCGACAGGCAGCGTCTGGCGATCGAAGTAGCTAATGGCAATGGCTATCGCTACCAACGCGACGAAATACCATCTCCGCTGCATGAGTTGTCTCGGCTTATCCCGTTACCATTTCACTGTTATCAATGAGACGCTTTCGCGCGGCATGTCCGTTTCGATCTTGATCGTGCGGTCGCGAACGTCTGCCCATCCGGGAGCATTGAGCAGCTGAAGCCCAGCCGAGTCCTGTAACTGAGCATATTGCTCCGGCGTCGGATGCTGTGGGGATCCCATCTGTTTCCACATTGTGTAGGCATTGCTGTGTGTGTCGTCGATTCGGAAATGTTGCACCAATACCCTACCAATTCCCGAGGGTATCCCGGTAATGCTCAAGATCACTGGAGCACCTGGAGCAGGCTCTTCCGAGTCGTGATAGTTCCATATCAGGACTGCTGCCTGACGCTCGCCGCGAGTGGCCATCGCGTCAACATCAGCCGATTCCCGAACCCCGGTACTGACCAGGGTGTCCAGCTTCACTGCAGCGGTGCTGGTTGTCTCCACGCGCGTGGCGTCCATGAGACCTAGCATCCGAAATAGGTTCAGAATAGGTTTGTCAATGCCATTGGTCGCGAGATCACGGAACCCTTCAAAATAATCCTTGTCCTCAAACTCGAACGACCAACTCAGCATTGAGATCAGATCGACTGCATGTTTCTCCTGCAGATCAAAAAGCGCCTTGAAAGCGGCAGCGGTGTATGCAGGATAAAGAGTGCCGTTCCGGTAATTGTTCGCTGGATTGACTCGCGCCGAACATGCGGCACAACCCTCTGGGTCGGCTTCGCTCAGAATGATCGGGAGTCGCTTGAATTCCGGGTACGACGCGATCAAGGAGAAGCCTTGATCCACATCGGAGAGTTCGCGGGCAATGCCCATCGTGACGCGGCCGTTCGCGATCCGAGGCCGCCCCTTAGCGTGGAATGAGATGAAGTCCAGAGGGATTCGCGATCCAGTCGCCATGCTCTTGTCATTTTCGACGTGATCGAGAAATCCCTTTAGGAATTCACGTGCGTGCGGATTCGATGGACCGGTCGAAGCAGGACCGCCAACCTTTGCATTCGGTAGGGCCGCACGCGCGCCAGCCACAGCATAGTCATATAGCTTCCAGTAATCCTGCGGGGAGCCATGCCAGTAGTCGATGTCTGGCTCGTTCCATATCTCAAAGAGCCATGCTTGAACAGTCGCACGGCTGTAGCGCTCGACAAAATGGTTTGTCACTACACGGATCAGTTCCCCCCATTTCGCATAATCCTTCGGAGGATTGTTCGAGGCGCCACTAATAGTGCTCTGCGGATAGTGGACCTGATACTCCGTCCTGCCAGGCACAGTACCCGCGAGGTCTTTGGGCATGAAGCCAAACTCAACCATGGGCCGAACTCCAGCGGCTTGGTACTCATCGAAAATGCTGTCCAGAATAGAAAAGTCATAAATCGGTTTTCCGGAGGCGTCCTGCCTGTACACGTTAGTGGAGCTAAATTTCAGCTCCGCCTGACCGTTGCCTGAAGTGAGCAGATGATGAGCGCGGATGTAGACCGGCACAGGTGCCAGATCATGCAGCTCGCGCAAGAGTTTCTTGCCGTGCTGCATCGTGGTGTAATTCGCCTCGTCGTAGCCAAACCACGCATAGATGGGCTTGTAAGGCGCAATCGCCTCGTCGAGATTCGCGGCAATTTGAACAGGCGTTTGCGTGGAAGGAGCGGGAGACGGTGGGGTCGCCGGTTGTCCCAAGGATAATGATGCAGCAGAAAGTAGAGATACGAATCCAACCGCCCTCAACGGACGCATAAATACAAAGCGCATCGATGTAGCCTTCAATTCGCTGGTGTAAAAGAGTGTGTGATTCTGGTTGCTAGTGAACGTGCGCGGCCAAAGGTACAACATTTATGGAGAACGTAAATCACCCGTACTTGAGCGTCCTCGTGACTTGTCATCTGCGCCGCAAAACTTTTGAATTGCGAAATCTCAGGAGACTGTTAACCGGAGGGTTGTAGGTTCGAGTCATACCTGAGGAGCCATATTTTTTCCTCGCCGTTGCAATGCTGCTGTGCGCAGCCACTTAGCCACGTATCTACTCTGAGCTCGTCTTCTTCGCGTCTTCTCGTGCACGGGTGATCTCGTCCATGCGTTTGCGTAGCTCGCGTTCGAAGCCTTCATCCGTGGGATGGAAGTAGCGGCGGTCGCGGAGATTGTCGGGCAGGCATTGCATGTCCGCTACCTTCGTTTCGAGATCGTGCGCATACTGGTATCCCTGGCCGTAGCCGAAGGCCTTCATCAGTCCGGTGGGCGCGTTGCGCAGATGCAGTGGAACCGGATCGGCGGCGGTTTTCTCGACGTCTTCCTGAACCTCCCCAAAGGCTGTATAAATCGCGTTCGATTTAGGCGCGAGAGCTAGATAAGCCACCGCTTGTGCAAGCGCGAGCTCGCCTTCCGGAGTGCCGAGAAAGTCGTATGCATCGCGCGCTGCCAACGTGATGCTTAGAGCTTGCGGTGAAGCAAGTCCGATATCTTCCACTGCCATGCGAACCACGCGGCGAGCGATGTAGAGCGGATCTTCCCCGGACGCGAGCATGCGACCAAGCCAGTAGAGCGAAGCGTCCACATCACTGTTGCGCACGCTTTTGTGCAGAGCAGAAATTAAGTTGTAGTGCTCCTCGCCTGACTTGTCGTAGAGCAAGACCCGCTTCTGCAGGGCGTCAGCGACCATCTCGGAAGTAACGATCGCGGACTCGCCTGCTGCGGCGCGATCCTGCGCTAGCTTTGCCGAGATCTCGAGCACGTTGTATGCGGAACGTGCGTCGCCGCTGGAATAAGCGGCAATCTTCGCTAGAGCGTCATCATCTGCGCTCACTTCCATCTCGCCCAATCCTCGTTCACGGTCGGCAAGCGCGCGCCGCAGCAATGACACAATCTGCTCCTCCGTAAGCGGCTTGAGCACGTAGACACGAGTGCGCGAGAGCAGTGCGGAGATGATTTCAAAGGAAGGATTCTCAGTAGTGGCGCCGATCAGCCGTATGTTGCCTTTCTCTACGTGTGGGAGGAAGGCGTCCTGCTGCGCTTTGTTGAAACGATGAATCTCGTCGACGAAGACAATGGTGCGAGTGCCGAATTCGCGCGCCTTTGCGGCGTCGCTCATTACCTGCTTGATTTCCTTGATTCCGCTCAGCACGGCAGAGAACTCTATGAAGTCTGCTTTGGTAACACGGGCTATGATCTGCGCCAGCGTGGTCTTTCCCACTCCGGGAGGACCCCAAAAGATGATCGAGCCGGGATCGTCACGCTCGATCTGCAAGCGGAGCGGCTTACCGGGTGCAAGCAGATGCTCCTGACCGACCACTTCATCCAACGATCGCGGACGCATGCGTTGCGCGAGTGGCGTCGAAGCCGCTTTGGCCGTCTCTCGATCCGGCAATGAAGAGAAGAGATTCACCGCGAGCTCCGCTGACGTTGCGCTTCGTACAATGCGATGGAGGCAGCTACACCTGCATTGAGAGACTCCACTCGGGTTTGTGGAATCGCAATGAACTGCTCCATCTCGCGCAGCAATTCGCGCGGGAGCCCTGCACCTTCGTTGCCGACGAACAGAGCGCACGGTCGGACCAGGTCCGCATCCTGCAATCGCAAAGGCGAGCGAGGACTGGCGCCATCGGCGGTCGCGACTGTATTCGCCTCCGGTTGCGGCGCCACCAGACCGAGGCAACGTATCTGGCGGGCGCGAAGCTCTGGCATGAGTTCCTCGGCTCGCGTCTTGCAGGCCGGCAAACGAAAGATCGATCCAGCTGAAGCCCGCAAGGTCTTCGGATTCCACTGGCTGACGGTTCCCTCTGTGCCGACGATTGAGGTTGCGCAGAACGCCTCGGCGGAGCGTATGAGAGTTCCGAAATTGCCGGGATCTTGAATGCCTGCGGCAACCACGACAAGCGCTGGTTCCGCAGCCAGCGCGGTGCTCAAGTCGTGCTCCCGAATTCTTACCAACGCCGCGATACCTTGCGGATGTTCAGTCAGCACCGCAGTATCGAAGATTTTGTCAGGTAGCAGGACAGCCTCGGCATGTTTGCTCAGCTGGTCGAGAACTCGTTGCGCTTTGGCTTGCGCGGACTCGCGAATGAACAGCGCGTGCAGTTTCAGGCGGCTACGGATCGCTTCCTCAATCAGCCTCATGCCTTCCACAGCGCACAGCCCATTCGGGGCCTGACCGTCGGCAAAGGCCTGACGCAGCTGCTTCACTAACGCGTTTTGGCTGCTCGTGACCGACCGCAGCTGCGCTGAGGTAACTGCTGGCATGATGAGCCAATTGTAGTCTGCAAGCGTGGGGCCTCGGCAGCGGATGACGCTACGGCAATGATGATTTATCCTTAGCTGCGCGTTCGCACGTTCAGCCCACACGAGGAACCATTGCCGGCAGAATTCCTGAAGATCAACAGCAGCCAGCCGGAGCAGAATCTCGTCAGTTATGCTGCTGAGCGCATCCGCCAAGGACAAGTATTAGGAATGCCGACCGATACCTTCTACGGTCTTGCTGCGGATCCCGTGAACCTGCGCGCCGTCGAGCGCATCTATGAGATCAAGAACCGCTCACGCCACAAACCTCTTTCCTTACTAGTCGAAAGTGTCGATCAGGCCACCGAGCTCTCGCGTAATGTCCCTCAAGTCTTTCACGAGTTGGCGGAGAAGTACTGGCCGGGACCGTTGACCATGATCGTAAAAGCCAGTTCGCGCATTCCCCTGAAGGTAACCGCGAACACCGGGAACGTCGCTTTGCGCGTACCGTCAGCTGCGATTCCAGTGGCAATCATTCGCGAGATGGGATTTCCCATAACGGCAACGTCCGCCAACCTGCTTGGGTCCGCCGAGTGCACCACCGCGGAATGCGTTCGCGAGCAGATGGGCGATCGCATCTCCATCATTGTCAACGGGGGTCCCACGGAACGCGATACGCCGACGACCATTGTCGACCTCAGCGGCGATCCTACGCAGTGGCAGATCATCCGGGAAGGCGCAATTCCGGCAGAAGAGATCTCACAAATCCTTTGGCACTGATGTCGAGCACTCTTCGCCGAAGAATCTGGTTACGTCTTCTTGCAACCCTGCTCGCGGTAGCACTCGCGTGGATCGTGGCGATCTTCTGGTTCGTAAGCCGGCAGTCGTGGCAGGACGAATCACGCCAGGCGGACGCGATCGTGGTGTTCGGTGCGGCCGAATACGCCGGCCATCCCTCTCCCATTTACAAAGCGCGCCTGGATCATGCCTATACGTTGTTTCTGCGCGGCTTTGCTCCCCTGATCATCACCAGCGGAGGCGCGGCGGATGATCCACTCTTCACCGAGGGTGGAGTAGGACGCGATTACCTCGTCGCCCGCGGAGTTCCCGACGACCGCATTATCGCAGAGACGCAGAGCAGCGATACGAGCGAATCGGCGTCGCGCATTGCTAACATCCTTCGAGCAAACCACCTGCGTACGTGCGTCGCAGTGAGCGATGGATATCACATGTTTCGAGTGAAGCAAATGCTGACGCAACAAGGAATCGTCGTCTACGCGTCTCCGCGACCGGATCCGCGGCTGCCAAGCCGCTGGCAACGCACAAAGGTAAAGCTGCGCGAGGTTATGAGCTACACGGCTTGGAAATTAGGCTTGTAGCAAGTAGCTATCTAACCAGCGCCATCAACCTGACTGGGCCTTCTTGAGCTCCGGGAAGTTTCTGTGGGGCAGCGACGGCGATGACGCCGGAACGCGGAACAATCGAAACATTCGCAACGTTCTCGAGTTCGTACACGCCCTTCTTGGCTAGGTAGGGATTCTCGACGGAGGAAGCGATCTGCGTTCCAGCACCGCCGATTCCCACGATGTTCCGAGCTTCCACAAGAAAGTGCAGAGCGTCGCTGCTGAATACGGGCGTCTGTTCCTTCCTCGAGGTCAGAAGCACGATCGAGCCTTGCGGAACAGCTCCATGGTCGCGCTCGTAGTTGGCAACATCATCCATCGTTGCCAGCGATTCCGAATCGGGAAAGTTCTTGTGTTGCGTTTCAATGACCGCAAGCGGTGCGATCAGCCGAGTTGGAGGAAGTGTATCGAGAGTCCATGCGCCTCCAAGTCTTGCGGGCGCTACCAAGATCGTATTGCGCGGCGAGCTCAGATCAACCCTGAGCACGCTTGAAGCAGTAAGGTCGATTACGGCACGGAATTGCGGACCGGCTCCGAGGTCGTGCCGCTGCGCTGCGAAAAGCAGCATGGCAATCGAAAGGGTGGCGCCAACTACGACGGCTTGAACTTTTAAGAATTTCCAAGTCATGGACTACTCTCATCCTCAATACGCAAGCTCACCTTCGAGAGTTGCAGAGGAATGTCAACTCATAAGATGCACAAGAGCAGCTCTTGTATGCAGCAGCTCAGGCCGAAAAGTGTGACGAGCCGCATCTCATTTGGGCTGAGTGGGTTGTCTGTCCAGAGCGAAGCCGAACCATAGTGGATTCGATCCGTTATAAGTGAACGTGCGGTTCTGCTCGACAAAGCCCATTCGCGTTGCAGTCAGCGTGCAGCGCTCGCAGGGTTGCTCCAGCGGTATCTCGTATTTCCCTTCCCGCCCTGAAACTGCGCTTCCAATTTCCTTTCCTGCGATATCGGTCAGCACAACCCTAGTGCGCGGCAAAGGCCAACCATCGATATCGCTTATAAACCCGCGGACACTTCCGCGTGGCGCAAGGCCTTCAGGAGCGATGGCACGCGCCTGGTACGCGGGTCCGCGAAGCGGCCTTCCGCCGTACTGGCTCGTGACTTTTCCGTGCTCGAGTGCCAGTGTCCCATTTACGAACACGTACTCGATTCCCGAACTAGGACGATTAGGCGATTCAAAGGTTGCAGCATCGAGTACCGTAGTCGGATTAAATATCGTCAGGTCTGCGAAATAGTCTTCGCGCAGCAGACCGCGATGATCGAGGTGCACGCGCTGTGCCGCCAGCGAAGTGAACTTGCGAATGGCGTCTTCCAGACGGAGCACATGCTCTTCGCGAACATATTTACCCAGAATGCGGGCGAAACTTCCATAGGCCCGCGGGTGTGACTTTGATTCGCCGAGTGGTCCGTCCGGCGCTACCGCGCCATAGTCGGTTCCAACGCTTACCCACGGCTGCTGCATGGCGAAACGAACATCGTTCTCCTGCATGCTGAAGTAAGCAGCAGTGATTCCATCTTTGCTCTGGATGAGCAGATCACATACGGCATCAAATGGCTCCTTGTGCTGCAGGCGTGCCACGTCGGCGATCGTGCGGCCCTCGTACTGTTTTAGCTCGGGAACGATGGTGGAAACGATCAGGACGCCGTCCGGCCCACCGACTCCGCGCCACATGTTTTCGTAGCCCTTGCCTCCCTCAAGCTCCTGGCGGATTGTCTCTTTTGTCTTTGGATCCTTGAGGCGCCCAACTAGTGCTTCGGCACCACCTTCATGATATTTGGGAGGAATGAGTGCACCGAGCGAAGTCGCTGACGCCGTGTATGGATACTGATCGGCGGTGACATCGACACCGCTGGCGCGTGCATCTTCAATCCTGGCAATGACCTGCGGCATCTTGCCCCAGTTCTGTTTGCCGGAGACTTTCAGATGAAAGATTTCCACGGGGATGTTGGCTTCACGTGCGATGCGGAACGCTTCGTCGAGCGCCTGCATCTCCTCGTCGCCTTCGTTGCGCACATGCGTGGCATAGACGCCGCCGTACTTAGAAGCGATCTTTGCCAGAGCAATGAGCTCGTCGGTTTTGGCATAGTTCGAGGGCGCATAGATTAAAGCCGTCGAAATGCCCATGGCGCCATCGAGCATCGCATCCCCGACGAACTCCTCCATATCCTTCAGCTCGTCAGCCGTGGGCGCACGATTCACCTGTCCAATAACTTTCTTGCGCACCTGTCCGGCTCCGACGTAAGTGGCCAGGTTGATCGCTGACCCCTGTTTTGCCAGCCGATTGAAATATCGGTCTAAGCTGTCCCAATTGATCGTTAGGTGAAAGTGCTCAAGGAAATCTTTCTGCTCGATGAGATCTGACTTGGCGAATGGCGCGATCGAGTCGCCTTCACCTGTGATCTCGGTGGTGATGCCTTGTGTCAGCTTGCTCACGCCGCGTTTGTCGATCAACAAATTGGTCTCGGACTGGCCGAGCATGTCGATGAACCCTGGAGCGACGACCAGACCGGTTGCGTCAACCGTGCGCTTGGCCTTCACATCGGCTACGGCATGGCCAATGAAAGCGATGCGGTCACCAATAACGCCCACATCGCCGTAAAACCACGCATTGCCGCTGCCATCGACGATCTTGCCGTTGCGGATTAGCGTGTCGTACTGCTGGCCGAAGCTTGGGCCGACCAAGAGCCCTGCGAGTATGGCGAACAGCAAGATGGTTTTCATAGCTGTAATTTTCAGGCAGAACTCCGACCTGCCAGGGATTCCCAAATCGAGATTCGTTCGAAGGATGGAATGCCAGTAGCCAATTCCAAACTCGGTACGTCACTCCAAGAAAATCACAAGAGATTACCAGGCCACTACTGCAGCCATGGTTGCAGAAGCTCCTGTTGAGATGAGGTTTACTAGATTGTTGGTCAGCCATCCTCTTCGCTCGAGGGTGGCGCCGAGCAGGCTGTCGAGTAGCATGCCAACAATTCCCGCGATCACGATCACCACTCCGAAGCGTGCTTTCAGCAACCCTGTCACAATTGCTTCCAAGGCAACTAACCCAGCTGCGAGTGCTCCGAGCAGTGTACCGGCGAAACTTACTGCTCCGTTGGTTCCGGCTGCCACTATCTTTCCCGAGGTAATGAGACGCGCCTCACGGGCAAGCGCTTTTCCGCTTTCGCTTGCAACCGTGTCGCAGGCAGCCTCGGCTAAAACGGCGAGTGCGGCAACGAGAAACGGTAAGCGCATTCCGGTCAGAGTCGCACCGGCAGCAGCGAGCGCAGCTACTCCGAGGTTTGCCAGCACCTGTGCTCCGTCACGTCCGCCGGCCGGTTCGGCTGTTAGCTGTTGCTTTCGATCCTTACCAAGCTTCGTCGCGGCGAAGGTCAGGATAAAGACAAGGAGCACCGCGCCGAACATGGCGGAGCCCTCGGCAATGAAAAGTAGTGAAGTAACCAGAAAGCCGGCAATGGCCCCGCTGCGCGTTGCCCCTCGAAGGCTCCATGCAAGCACTGCGAAGCCGAAGGTGAAGACCAGTGCGTAAACGAGTCGCGAAGGCGGCTGCAGGTTTGCACTTGCAAGAAGAAGTACGAGTAATAGGGCAGCAAACGCGAACCACCCAACCCCCACTTTGGACGCAATTCCGGGAGCATCGCTGGTCTGGACGGGTTTTGGATGCTCGCACGACACAGGTGGGGGTACCTGCATCGTAACAAACAGAAACGTGTGTAATCTTGAATTTACGAGTCCCGCAGGTAGAATTACGCTCCTACGGTTGTGCAAAGCAAAGCCTCTGGCCGCGAGTAGAGACGTCCGCCACGGCGGACGTCTTTACCGTATTGATTGCGAGGGAATGAACGATGGCAGCTTCCGTGTGGTCCGGATATCTGACGTTTGGGCTTATCTCAATGCCGGTGCGCCTGTTTTCCGGAGCGCGCGCCAACCATGTGTCTTTTCACATGCTGCACCGCGACGATCATGTTCGCCTGAAGCAGCAGCTCATCTGCCCGGAAGAGGAAAAAGTAGTGGGGCGCGATGAGATCGTGAAAGGCTATGAATATCGGAAAGGCGAATACGTCATCATCGAGCCGGAAGAGATTAAGAAGATTGAACCCAAAACGGCGAAAGCGATGGAGATTCTGGAGTTCGTGAAAGCGGACGAGATTGATCCCATCTACTTCGAGTCTTCCTATTATCTGATGCCCGAGGAGGCCGGCCGCCGTCCCTACGCGCTGTTGCAGAAGGCGCTGGAAGACAGTCACTACGTCGCAGTGGCAAAACTGGCGATGCACAACCGCGAGTACACCGTATTTTTACGTCCCTACAACGGTGGAATGATGTTGCACACCATGTATTACCAGGACGAAATTCGCGAGGTCGAAAACTTCGGCGCAAGTGACGTCGATATCAAAGAAGCTGAGTTGAAGGTTGCCCATCAACTCGTCCAGGCACTAGCAACAGACTGGGAACCTGAGAAGTACTATGACACTTTCGAAGCCAACGTGAAGGAGCTCATCAAGGCTCACTTGGAAGGCAAGCAAGTGCAGGGAATCGAGAAGCCAAAGAAGGCTGCGCCCGTAGTCGATCTGATGGAAGCACTAAAGGAGAGCTTGGCCCAGATGGAAGGAAAGAAGAAAGGCCCGCAGCGCGCCATCGAAGCCCAGCGCGAAAGCCAGATACATATTGCCGGTGAGGCCCATCCGGCACCCAGAAAGACTGCGAAGAAGAAGCGTAGCGCCTAGTTCGCCTTCGGCTCCCGGTATCGATAGGATGCCGCCTGCTGCGTCTCTGCTGCCGCGTTCTCTATAATGGATACAGGTAGCCAGTCCCTCCTTAAGCCGTCCTGGCTTGTTGCTGTGACTGCATCCCTTAAGACTTATGTCGAAGCCGACCATAGCAGTAGCCATGTCCGGAGGAGTGGACTCTTCGACCGTTGCGGCCATGCTGCGCGCCGCAGGTCATCCGGTAGTCGGGTTGACGATGCAACTGTGGAACCAGCGACGTCTTGCCGGGCGCGAGGGCATGCCGGAGCAAGTGCAGGGACGTTGCTGCTCGATCGAGGACGTCTACGACGCCCGACAGGTTGCCGAGCATCTCGGGATGCCATACTACGTCGTGAACCACCAGGAGCGTTTCGAGCGTGACGTGGTGCGTCCGTTTGTGGACGAGTATCTCTCAGGGCGGACGCCGATTCCGTGTAGTCTCTGCAACAATCACTTGAAGTTCGATCAACTACTCGTCACAGCTCAACAGATCGGCGCAGATCTACTTGCTACCGGGCATTACGCCCGCATCGAGTACTCGGAAGACCGCGGTCGATGGCTGCTCTTGCGGGGGCGTGACCTTGGCAAGGACCAGAGCTACTTTCTCTTTGGGCTCACCCAAGAGCAGCTCAGCCGGACGCTCTTTCCTTTAGGGAACATGTCGAAACCGCAGGTTCGGGAGCTCGCGCACCGGCACGGGTTGGCACTTGCAGAAAAGCCCGACTCTCAGGAGATCTGTTTCGTTCCCGGCGGCGACTACAAGCGCTTCATCGATGCCTACCTTGACGAACAAGGTGAGGAACTGCCGGATACCTCAGGCGAACTGGTCACAACCTCCGGCGAAGTGATCGGGACGCACGCGGGCATTCACAGCTTTACAGTCGGTCAGCGCAAAGGGCTCGGTGTTGCCACTGGCTCTCGGCTTTACGTCATCGAGCTCCGCGGCGACAAGCGGCAGGTTGTGGTCGGAGGCGATGAGGCTCTGCGCTCGCGTACTTTGCGCGCACATCGTCTGAACTGGATTGCATTTGAGACCCTGGAGCACCCGATGCGCGTGAAGGCCAAGATCCGGCATCGTCACGAGCCTGCCGATGCGGAGGTGCGCATGGATGGTGATCAGGCAGTGGTCACTTTCGATGACCCGCAGCGAGCGATTACTCCTGGGCAGGCGGTTGTTTTTTACGAGAGCGACATTGTCGTAGGCGGCGGTTGGATCTGCTGATCCATGTGGTTCCCGCCGAGGGTGACGGAACCCCTTAAACTTGAGCTAAGCCTTTAGACGAACATTCCCTCATCATTCGTGCTGCGCTGGCGGTCCTCACGAACCTCGCGCTTTTGATTCAGGAATGCGCCGATTCCGACGCTGATACCGTGAAGTATTCCGTTCACGCGACGCACGGGAAAGAGGACCGAGTTCTGCACAGCCCCGGTGGTTTTCTCCACCCGTTCTAGCGTTCGTGTCACCATTTCGTCGGCTTGCGCGACTTTGTTTTTCGCGCGTACTGCCATCTCCACCGCTGTATCGCCCAACGTAGTGGCCTGACGTTTTAGCGTGGCCGATACTTCGGTGAGGTTCGAGGTGATCTCCTTCACCTTGGGTGTAGCGTCAGCGAGCACGTCTCGAGCATTCTCCATAATGGGAGTGGCCCGCCGCTGGAAGTCGAGTGCAATGCTCTCTACTTGTGTGGTGGTGCGTTTTACCGAGAGATAGAGTCCCAGCAGAATCAGCATCTGCAGCACGACAGCCACAGAGGTAATCGCGATGAAGACGGTCAGAAGGTTGGAATTCATGAGGCATGCTCTCGGTCCATCGCTCAGCGGCGATGGACCGGAGTAGCTGTGCTAGCTTTTGGGTTCTACTGCGTCGCGATACGCCTGGCGTCCGGCTTCAACGGCCGAACTGATCTGATCTTTGGAACGACTGAGTGTCTCTTTGCCCTTCTGTACGTACTGCCCAACTTGACCCTTGAATTCCTGGCTGCGACTCGTGACATATTCGCGGCCTTCGTTCGCCGATTGCAAGATCGTATCGCGAGTTTCTCGGCCTGACTTTGGAGCATAGAGGACGCCGACCAGAGCACCCAGACCCAATCCGGCAAGGAACCATCCAATACTGTTGCTGTCGTTGTCTGCCATAACTGCCTCCCAACGAAAATTGCTAAGCAAGCGATGTTAGCACAAGAAGCTTCGAGCTTCTGAGTTAGAAGAGCTGCTCAGCACCTGAGCAGCTCAGGAACCTAGCAGCTGAAAAAAACGAATGATGGACTCGATGCCGCGATAGAAATTTGGGATGTGGAACTTCTCGTTAGGGGCGTGAAGATTGTCGTCTGGCAATCCGAATCCCATCATCACCGATGGAATGCGGAGGTGCTTTTCGAAATCAGCGACTATTGGTATGGATCCTCCGCTGCGAATGAAGACTGTGTCTTTTCCGAACACCTCCTTCATCGCCTGCTTTGACGCCTGCACATAGTGATTGTCAGTGCGGATGATCATGGGATCGGCGCCGCTGAGCTGGCGAATGCTGATCTGAATGCCGCGCGGGGTGATCGACTTCACGTACTCAGAGAACAGACCGAAGATCTCGTCAGGGTGCTGGTTGGGCACCAGGCGGACGGAAATCTTTGCGGAAGCTTTTGCCGGAATGACCGTCTTGGCACCTGCACCGGTGAAACCGCCGGGCATGCCATGCACATCTAGCGTTGGCCGGGCCCAAGTGCGCTCGGCTACGGAATACCCTGGCTCTCCAGTCAGTTCAGTGCTGCCAACTTCATTACGAAGATAGTCGTTTTCGTTAAAGGGAAGGTTTTTCCAGCTCTTCAACTCTTCGGGGGAGGGAGTAGCCACACGATCGTAAAATCCCGGAATGAGAATGTGTCCGTTCTCATCCTTTAGCTTTGCAATGACCTGCGCTAGAGCAACGAAGGGATTCGGCGCCACCCCGCCGTACATTCCCGAGTGCAAGTCCGTCTTAGCGCCGCGCGCCTCGACTTCTGTGTACACAAGTCCGCGCAGACCGACGCACAACGTAGGCAGGTCAGGGGCGTACATCTCCGTGTCGGAGACGAGAGCAAAGTCGGCCTTCAATTTCTCCGGGTTCTCACGCACGTATTTTGCGATCGACTCGCCGCCGACTTCTTCCTCTCCTTCGACCAGCAGACGAATATTGATGGGCAGCTTGCCTGCTCCGCTCTTCATCAACGATTCCAGCGCCTTCAGATGCATGAACATCTGCCCCTTGTCATCCACAGCACCACGCGCGTACAGGTTCTGGTTACGCTCGGTGGGTTCGAACGGAGGAGTCGTCCATTCGTTCAGGGGATCGGGAGGCTGCACATCGTAGTGGCCATAGCAGAGTGCGGTGGGCGCGCCGGGTGCATGCAGCCACTCAGCGTAAACAAGAGGGTGTCCGGCGGTCTTGATCACCTCCACCTGCTCGAGGCCGATGGCGCGCATTTGTGCTGCGAGAAAATCTGCAGCGCGTTCAATGTCTGATTTGTGCTGTGGCAGCGTGCTGACGCTAGGGATGCGCAGCAGGTCTTTCAACTCTGCAAGGAAACGCGGCTGGTTCTGGCGAGCGTAGTCGAGGGCTGCGGAAGACATCTGGCGACCTCTCTGTGTCGCAAATTTGTGCCTAGCTGAAACCGCTCAGTATAGCAAGTCAACCGGAGCACCTGGCGCCCTCGCCCGCTGTCGCAGACGATGAGTATGTACGCTGCGAGCGTCGAATATCTGAACAGTTTCTGTTCAGAGTTGCTATAAACGCTTCAACAACTCCTTCGCTTTTTCCAGCTCAGGGAAGAGCTTTTCCTCTTCCTGAAAAGCTTTGGGATGAACGCAGCGGCGACTGCCGTTCAGCTTCACCGGATATTTGAGATGAAGCATCTCGTGATAAACGAGGTATTCCACTGCAAAACTCGGAATGTCAGGACGATCGAAGACACGGCTGATGACAATGGTGTTATGTGCGGGATCGTAATGCCCGAGGCTTTGCCGCGAGGCATGGCGGCTCCACGTCATAAGCGGTCGCGCCAACAGGCCATGAAAAAAGCGGCGATTGAGATCTTCGAAGACTGCCTCCAGATTGTACCGACGACCCTCAGGTGACAGCAGGACCTTTCGTCCGCGCTCCTGCCGCAGGAGGTGAGCTTTGCCGGAAACGTCCTTGCGACCGATGTATCTGCGGTAGCGCGTCGCATGGCGCGTTTCGATCTGCTTGCGATAAAGCTTCGCGAGCAGGATGTGCGCGATCGCATGCAGGACGTCGGTAGGTGCTCCGGAGAGCAAGTCAGAGATGCGCACCAGCACCTTCCCCTGACGCAGCCGGATGGTGTTGTTGATGTTTGAAAACGGGAAGAACTGAACGTGAAACTCAGGGAACGGCGCGCGCGGCCGCAGCTCGCGATAGGCTTGAAGAAAGATGTCCTTGAGCTTGGGCGTCACCTGGTTTGAATTTAGCACGCGTGAGCAAGCTGGAAACGCAGCATGCCCATCTCTTACCCTGCAATCTGCACGGGCTCATTTTTTCTTCTTCGCAAACTTAACGTTGTGTTCCTCCAACAGCTTGCGCGAGCTCTCTGCGCTGCGGTTCACTGAGTCGATCGCATCTTCGAGAGAAAACTTGTAATCGGCAGCTTCATCTTTGTTCTTGGGATCATCGGCGGCGGCCCTGAGTTCGCGCAGTTTCAGTTGGAAGTCCGTGTCCATCTCCACAATTTGCTTTAGGGGCTTCCGCAAATCGGCGCTGCGTTCGTTGTAGTTCTCGACGTTGTCGTCGATCTCATCCACAAGGGTGGCGATGTCTTCGAGTAGATCGTGCGTACGTTGCCCGCGTTCCTTCGCCAATTTGGGGTCGGAGCGAAGCTGTTCGATGGCAACCATGCGTGCGCGGGTAAATTCCACCATCAGCTTGAGACGCTTCTCGGGTTCAATAGCAGTCTCCCGGAGTTGATCGACTTCTTTCTCGGTGAGCGGATCGCGCTCACGGACCTGCGACCACGTGGGCAACAATAAGAGCAGCGTGATGAGGACAGAAGCGACAAGACGGTGCACCATGCTGATCACCTCAATGCTTGAATACTTGGTTAAGAATTTCGTCATCCGCTGCCTCGATACGTTGCACCACCGCCATAATTGCCGGCCGATTTTCGACTGCGAGAGATTGCCCGATATCGGCCAGGCGGCGTGAAGATTTGTGCAGTATCAACTCGGCTTGTTTGAGTTTATGGCGGCTATTCTTTGCCCCATCCTTGGCTTTCTCCGCGTAAGTTCCAATATCGGTGAGGGTCTGTTGCGCTGGTTCAAGTTTGCCGGCGGTCATCTCTCGGTCGAATTGCTCCACAAGTTCGCGCACAAGCTCGGACGAGTTAATGCAAAGATCCCGCTCCGAGTCGCGTGCCACCTTTTCCTTGAGCTCCGCGATTCTTGCTGCGGACTGCTCTTCTGGGGTGGTGGGTTTCTTGTCAGCAAATAATGTGCTGGACATAGAGCAAAGACACGCGATGAGGAGTAGTCGGTTCACTTCAGCTTCTGGATGGCAATCAAGCGATGCCGCGCCTTCCACTCCTCGTCGGGATATTTTCCATTCGCCGCGGCCAAGAACTGCCGATAGTTCTGCGTCGCTTCCGGATAACGGCGCAAGTGGTCGAGGGCAGTGGCCCGCAGAAAATAAGTCCCAGGATTGTCGCCCAGTAGCTTAGTGCGAATATCGAGTGCCTTCAAGCTGAGGTCATAATGCTGATTCTCATCTGCCGCCACTGCGAGGTCTCCATACGCACCGCCCAGATTTGGATTCAATTTCACGGCAGCGAGCAATTGCTCCTCCGCGGGCGCCCACTGCTTGCGGTGCAAGAGTGCAAGTCCATATTCATATCGAAGCTGCGCATCGTTTCCCCTGTGCTCAACCAAGTGCTGGTAAATGGGAATGGCCTCGGCCTCACGATGGAGTGCAGTCAGTAGGTCCGCCCGTTCGCGCAGCACCGTGTCATCGCCTGCTCCCGCCGCGTTGAGCTGCGTAAGCGCTTCTTCACTCTTTCCTTGTGCCGCAAGCAAATGTCCGAGCAACAGTCGGGCTTGCACATCCACGGGTGATGTCGCGAGGTACTGCCGAACGTTCGACTCGGCTTCGCCGTAGTGCTTCGTCGCAATTGCGATGTTGACCAAGCCGCGAAGTGCCTGGGCTCGAACATCAGTTTGTCCTCCGCTCAATGCCAGCTGGTATTGATTTGTTGCTTGTTCCATCTTGCCTGAATTCGCATACAGTTCCCCAAGCAGCAAGGGTGCTTGCGGCTCTGCTGGCGCTAGCTTGGCGGCCTCCAGAAATGCCTGCTCGGCAGCGGCAGGATTGCGGTTGAGCTGGAGCCTGCCCACGGCAAGCCATGCGCGGGCTCTTGATGCGTCAGGGTGGTTGGCTGGCTGAAGCTGGGTGGCAGCCTGCAAGTAGCTAATGGCATGCTCACTGTCTCCGGAACCTGCAAGCAGTAGTCCCAAATCCAGATTGGTCTCGAAGACCTTGGGATTGATCTCCAGCGATCTCTTGTATGCTGCGACAGCTTCGGTATCGTGATTTAACCCTTGTTCAGCGTATCCAAGGTCATACCACGCTTGATAGCTCCTCGCGTCTGTCTCAGTGGCTTGACGAAGAAGTGGTAGGGCACTCGCGTAGTCACGCTTGGCGAGCAACGCTTCTGCTTGGTCGAGCAAGGCTGAGGAATTGGAGGCAGGCTGCCCCGCAACGGGGTGACGGTGCACTGCGCTACTCGTCTGCTGGGCGCAGAGACACGCAGCGCTGAGGGAGAGGAGAGCGGTGACAAAGTATTTATTGCATCGCGCCGCTGCCATTTGATTGCGAGTTCCCGTTCTTCGATAAGATGCGCGCTAGCCACTGGCCGGTATGAGACTTCTTGCTGCGCGCCACCGCCTCCGGCGTACCTGCGATGACGATCTCTCCGCCTCTGGCTCCGCCCTCAGGTCCCAGATCAATTACCCAATCAGCGGCCTTTACTACGTCCAGATTATGCTCGATCACGATAAGCGAGCCACCAGCTTCGATGAGGCGGCGAAATGCCGCGAGCAGCTTGCTGACATCATCAAAGTGAAGCCCGGTCGTGGGCTCATCGAAGATATAAAGAGTGCGACGCGGAGACGATTTGCGCGTGGACCCACTGCCGGCCTCATTGTCTGCCGCCTTCGGGGCACGCTCCTCTCGTACGCGTGGAGTCAAATGCGCTGCCAGCTTCATCCGCTGCGCCTCGCCGCCGCTCAGCGTGGTGGCCGACTGTCCCAGCCGCAGATAACCGAGCCCTACTTCCTCCAGGACTCGGAGCTTGTCGGTAATCTTCGGTACTCCAGAGAAGAACTGCAACGCCTCCTTGACCGTGAGGTTCAGCACATCGTGGATGTTCTTGCCTTTGTAACGAATGTCGAGCACTGAAGCCTTGTAACGCGTCCCACGACACTCTTCGCAAATGAGCTCCACGTCAGCGAGAAACTGCATTTCCACGGTGACGGTACCGTCGCCCTGGCACGCTTCGCATCGGCCACCTGGTACATTGAACGAGAAGTGACCTGCACTGTAGCCCAGCTTTTGTGCCTCAGCCAAAGAAGCAAATAGTTCCCGGATTGCGTCGAAAGCTTTGATGTAAGTGACCGGATTCGAACGGGGTGTCCGTCCAATTGGGGACTGGTCCACAAGAACGACTTCTTTGACCTGCTCCCCTCCTTCGAGGCGTTGGAATAGTCCAGCAGCGCTTCCCGCATCGCTGCTGCCGGTCGCAGCCGCTACGGCCTTGTAGAGCACATCGTGGACGAGAGTCGATTTGCCGGATCCGGATACACCAGTAATGACCACCAGCACTCCCAATGGGATCGTGACGTTGATGCTCTTGAGGTTGTTCGCGCGAGCGCCGGTCAGACGCAGTTCGCCGCTTGGTTTGCGGCGGTGTTGGGGGATGGGAATAGACAAATTATGGCTCAAGTACCTGCCGGTCAGCGACTGAGTGTTGCCAGAGATTTCGCTGTAAGTGCCGGTGGCGATGATCTTGCCGCCGAGTTCGCCTGCTCCTGGTCCCAGATCGAGAATGTGATCGGAAGCAGCCATCACCTCAGAATCGTGTTCGACTACGAGGATCGTGTTCCCCAAATCACGCAGCTCGTGAAGAATCCGGACCAGACGGTTCGTGTCGCGGTTGTGCAGGCCGATCGACGGTTCGTCAAGAACATACAGAGCTCCAACCAGACGAGAGCCCAGAGAGGTGGCGAGTTGAATGCGTTGCGATTCGCCGCCGGAAAGCGTCGAGGCCGTCCGGTCAAGCGTGAGATAGTCCAGGCCCACACTGTTTAAGAACCCCAGCCGGTCACGAATCTCTTCCAGAATCTTGTCTGCTATCTCAGCTTGTTGCGGAGTCAGCTTTACATCGTTGAAAAAGCGCGCGGCTTCCTCAACGGTCATCGCCGTCAATTCGCAGATATTCTTGCCATCTATGCGGACGTTTCGCCCTTCGCCGCGCAAACGCTGACCTTGACAGTCCTGACAGGTCGCGTATCCACGGTAGCGACTCAGAAAGACGCGCACGTGCAGTTTGTACTTCTTCCTCTCGAGCAGTGAAAAGAATCCTGTGATGCCCGGGAACTTGCCTTCACCTTGAAGGATCAGATTGCGCTCTCGATCCTCGAGTTCACACCAAGGCACGTTCAGCGGGATTCCGTGCACTTTGGCAAAACGCTTCAATTCCGTTTGAAATTCCCGGTATTTCGGCTTTGTCCAGGGCTCGATTGCGCCGTCGTTCAAAGTTAGCAGCGGATTGGGAACTACCAGATTGAGGTCAAAATCAATCGTGTTGCCGAAACCCTGGCAGCGTTGACAGGCTCCGTACGGATTGTTGAAGGAGAAAAGCCGAGGCTCGGGTTCCGCGCACCTGCGACCGCACTTCTTGCACTCAAATCGTTGCGAAAACCTTAGCTGCTGGCGCGGAGACTCGTCACGTGGCACGATTTCGAACATTGCTTCGCCAGATGCACGATATGCCATTTCGAGGGCATCGATGATGCGCGCACGTTGGTCGGGCGCAAAGGTGATCCGGTCAACAAGCACGAATACTGGTTGCCGAAAATTGATCTCCAGCAACGATTCCGGAGTGGAGAACTCGTAGATGGTCCCGTTCTGATACAGGCGATTGAAGCCACGCCGGCGCAGTTCGCCCAAACGCTCCTTCAGCTCATCCGTCAACTCCGCTTTGGGTAGAGCGGGTGGCTTGGTCTTACCGCGAGATTTCTTTTGCGGATCAGTCGCCTGCTGGTTCGGAGTGATGACAGGGAATAAGACATTCAAGCGAGTGCCTTCGGGCAGCTGCATCAGGGCAGCGAACACTTCATCAACCGTGTCCTTCTTCACTTCTGTGCCGCAGTTCAGGCAATAAGTGCGCCCAATGCGGGCAAACAACAGGCGCAAGTAGTCATAAATCTCCGTAGCAGTAGCCACCGTGGAGCGTGGATTGCGAGTGGTGTTCTTCTGGCGAATCGCGATCGCAGGAGAGATGCCGTCGATCAAGTCAACGTCTGGCTTCTCAATGCGCTCCAGGAATTGACGTGCATATGCGGAGAGCGATTCCACATACCGGCGCTGCCCTTCGGCATAGATAGTGTCGAATGCAAGAGACGACTTGCCCGAACCAGAAACTCCCGTTACGACAGTGAGGGTGTTGTGCGGTACCTCAAAATCCACATTCTTTAGGTTATGAACGCGTGCACCGCGGACAACAATGCTTTGGTTCGACATCCCAGGAATCGTTCCACACTCCAGCCTTGGGCATCATAGTGCGCTCCCAATTGAGGTGAGGAATCTTTGATTATAGCCGAGCAGATTGCCAAGTACTTGCCCATTCAAATGCGTTCAGCCCACAGACAGGTCGAGCCGAGTACCTCACGGTGGGCTGCGGAGCCGGTTAGGCGGAGCGCCTGGTCGTGCAGGTTCCATCGCCTCGCGGGTGACGGCGCGATGCGTCGGCTCCGACTCCTTCTGCGCGCGCATCTAAAATGCGTGTGCTGCGAAAGTTTGTAAGTTCCAGTGCGGTCCGAAGTGTGGGGTACGATGACGCCCTCCACATTCTCGAAGTCGAGTACATAAGTGGAGACGTCTATCGCTATTACGGAGTACCGCGCCGCGCATATGAGCGCCTCAGCAAGGCTCCCTCGAAGGGTACTTACGTCAACCGCGAGATAAAACCCAAGTTCCCGTACGCGAAAGCAGCGTAGCATACGTCTCGCCCATCACCGGTTACAACGTCACTGAGATCGAACTGGCAAAAAGAAAACGACAGCCGGAGTGAGCACTCGGCTGTCGTCTTGTGAAGAACTCGAGCGGCTATTTCTGTACGCTGCCTCGTAACACTTCTGTGCCGCTGGGAGAGTCAGGTTTCGCGTTGTCTTCAGCGGTCACAATGATGTCGAAATTGTGATACGGAACCGACGTCTTGAAGCTGGCTGCCATGTCGTCAGTATTGACCCGCAGCTGCCCAATGACCTCGGCCGGCTTGCCCGCAGGCTGCACCCACACCACGTAGGTGGAGTGCGGAGGACTGAGTCGATCGGGTGGCGCAAGGTGCTTCGATTCCACCTCGATGGCGAGATTGCCGTTGCGGTCGGTGTTGGCATGGATTACGCCCGTAGCCGCCGGATTTGATTCGCCGGCGCGCATGCGGAATTGATCGGCTAAAGCTGCTAAGGAAAACGTTAGCACCATCGCAGCCAGCAACGTGAGCACACTTCTTAGTTTCATCTGCTTCCCCCTCGGTCGTTCGGTAGTTAATTAGTGTTAAGACAGATGAGGAAGAAAGAAGAAGCTGTTGTCTCATCGCGAGCACGGCTCCGGGATTGCGCAGCTCCGATGAGGTCTGCTCCCCTTTTCGGGATTTGCCGCTGCTGAAATACGTGTGTCCGGGTCAGGAGCTATGCCTGCCATGGTTTTTTGTTCCTCGTCGCTTCCAAACTGCTGGAGAGCGCGTCCAAAGGACATCAAAAATCGGCTCACAATGCAGGCGACATCGGAGGCTCACTTGAGCAGGAACCCGCGGCAACTCACCTTCGTAAATGGCATAGAGGACTGGTAATGCGAAACCTGGCAAGCAATCTCCGCTATACAGTGCGACAGTTCCGGTTGTCTCCCGTCTTCACCACTGCAGCGGTACTCACGCTCGCCTTAGGAATCGGCGGCACCACGGCGATTTTCACTCTCATCCACGCAGTCATGCTGCGCTCTTTGCCGGTTTCTGATCCGTCCAGGCTATATCGCATCGGCGACGGCGACGATTGTTGCGTAGAAGGCGGACCTCAGGACAGATGGGGCATGTTTTCATATCCCCTTTTCGAGCGTCTCAAGGCTGAAACTCCGGAATTCGAAGAGGTGACTGCTTTTCAGGCTGGCAATTGGCGCATGAGCGTGCGGCGAGAAGGTGCCGAATCGGCGGCCAGACCGCTCTATTCGGAATACGTCGATGGACATTATTTTTCGACCCTAGGGGTGGGCGCCTTTGGCGGGCGGGTGTTCACACCAGATGACGACAAACCTTCCGCACCTCCCGTTGCTGTGCTCAGCCATCACGTTTGGCAGACCACTTATGGCTCCGACCCTTCCTTGGTGGGTTCTACGTTCATGGTCGATGGCCATCCGTTCACCGTAATCGGGATCGCGCCACCGGGATTCTTCGGCGAAACCCTGCGCAGCGATCCTCCCGATATTTGGGTCCCACTCCAGCAAGAACCGGTCATCGACGGCGGTGGCGCGCTGCTCCATCAGTCGGTCGGAGCATGGCTGCGCGCGATTGGCCGGCTGCGCCCTGGAGCCTCGATTAACGGCGTAGCTCCGCGCCTAACAGGCGTGCTGCGGCAATGGATGGAACATGATTCCGGCTATCCAGCGAACTGGATGCCAGACGTGGTTCGCATGCTTCCCAAGCAAGTGCTCAACGTCGTGCCTGCAGGCGCCGGCGTTGCTGTGATGAAAGAAGAGTATGGGCGCAGCCTGCAAATCCTGCTCTCGGTATGCGGTTTAGTACTGCTGATCGCGTGTGCGAATGTGGCGAACCTGCTGCTGGCTCGCGCGGTAGCGCGTCGTGGACAAACCGCAGTACGCCTGGCAGTCGGCGCCTCACGGCGGCAGATCATTTCACAGGCCCTGACCGAAAGCATTCTGCTCGCGATAGCTGGCGGCGTAGCCGGACTCTTCGTCGCCATCGGAGCTGCGCGACTGCTGCTCGCGCTTGCATTCCGCAACTCACAATTCCTTCCAATCAGCGCCCGTCCATCGCTCATAGTGTTGGGATTTGCTTTCGCTCTGGCGCTGCTCACGGGTGTCATCTTCGGCGCGGCTCCTGCGTGGTTCGCCACGCGTACCGATCCCGCCGACGCGCTGCGCGGATCGGGGCGGAGCAGCAGCGATCATTCTTCCTTCGCCCGCAAAGCGCTGCTCATCGTGCAAGCCACTTTGTCGGTTGTCCTGGTTGCCGGGGCCACGATGCTCGCGCGAAGCCTCAACAAACTTGAGCACCAGGATTTCGGATATCGGGTCGAAGGACGTGTTGAGGTTGGGCTCAACAGACCTCCCGCTACTTACACCCAGCCTAAGCTCGCAGCGCTGTACCGTCAGCTTGAAGATCGTCTTAATCGTTTGCCGGGAGTACAAGGATCGGGACTGGCGCTATACAACCCACTCACCGACAACTGGGGTGAGCTGGTTTTAGTGGCTGGCCATCCCGCACCCAAGCTGAACGAGGAGGCAGGTTCATCCTGGGACCGCGTCACCGCCAATTATCTTCCGAACTTTGGCATGACAATTTTGCGGGGACGCAACTTCACTGCTGCTGACAACGAGACCACCGCGCCGGTCGCAATCGTGAATGAAGCCTTTGTGAAACGATTTTTCAAGAACGGCGAAGAGCCCCTGGATCAGCATTTCGGCCTTGATCTGCCGGAAAATGTGGGTACGTTCCGCATCGTAGGCATCGTGCGCGACGCCAAATTTGCCGGCTGGGGATTGCGCAGACCGGCGCGTCCCATGTTCTTTGTGCCACTCGCCCAGAATGTGGATTACAAAAGCGAGGTAATGAGAAGAATCGAACTGCAGTCGCACTTCATCGGCGGAATAATGTTGGTGACGAACTCCTCGCCCGGCACGCTCGAGCCGCTGCTTACCAGAGCGCTGGCTGAAGTGGACCCCAACCTGACGATCACCAGCGTGAGGACGATGCAGCAGCAGATCGATCTAACATTCGACCAGGAGCGCGCAGTCGCCAGCCTCGCCGGTCTGTTCGGAATTGTGGCCCTGCTGCTTGCCGCTATTGGACTGTACGGCGTCACTGCTTATACCGTGGCGCAGCGAACCAACGAGATTGGCATTCGCATGGCTCTTGGTGCTGACCGCACCAACGTCGTCCAACTGGTGCTGCGCGGAGCCTTCAAACGCGTACTGATCGGGCTCATCTTGGGATTGCCGCTGGCTATCGGCGCCGGACGGCTGATATCAGCACAGCTATACGGCGTCTCGTTTTGGGACCCGCTGGCGTTGAGCCTGGCTGCGACTTCGCTCGCGATCTGTGCTTTTTTTGCGGCGATAATTCCCGCAGGCCGTGCAGCCTCCATCTCGCCGACAAAGGCTTTGCGAACCGAGTAGCCCGGCCATTGTAGTGACTCGGTATTTGACGCTAAGTAGGGCCGTCCATTCCGCCCTACTTCAAGCCGAGCTTTTTCCTAGCGCCTAGGAGCGCGATGGATTCCCGCAGACGCTTGTCTCGCGTTTCCGGCCGTTTAGCTGTGTGGATCCAAACCACGAAATTACGGCGATCGGTTCGCGCCAGTCCCTGAAAAAAGGTCCACGCTTTCGGGCTCGCTTTGAATGCGTTCGCGATGTATGCGGGCATTTGCGGGATCGTTGGTCGCGGAGCGTATGTGTTGGCAGTAGGGGCTGCTGCCAATCCTGCCGTACCGAGCATGCCCGCAGATTTGAGTTCCGACCAACGCTTGCGGTTGATCTCCGACCACTTGCTGGTGGGCTGTCGGGGTGTCAATTTACGAGCGTAGCGGTCGTCATCGAGACGCTTAATGAGGCTATCGACCCATCCGAAGCACAGCGCTTCCCTGACGCAATCCTCGTAAGCAAGCGACTTCACTCCGGTACATTCTTTGTAGAACACAAGCCAGACACCCCGACTCGACGCATGGTTTTTTTGCAACCATGTCCGCCACTGCTGGCGGTTCCGAACCTCCAATGTCCTGAGGGCCGTCGTCATTCGTGGGAGGGTGTGTGGCTGAACTCCGCTTCTGCTCGCCCGCTCGCGAGAGCAGTCGCGCAGCTCCCATTTTCTCATTCCTGCTTTGCCCTCACTTTCCTGCTTTATGTGACATGGCGCTTCTATAGGGTTTTGCCTACGAAGAACAAACTCTACTCGCTGACCAGCATCACTCTGGGTTGGAGGTTCGTATGAAATCGTTTGTGGTGGGATTAGGAGCAGGCTTTGCCATTGGAGCGTTGGTCGCTCCACTGAGCGGCAGTGACACCCGACAAAAGCTGGTGACGGACATCGGCAAGCTTGGAGGCCTGACGCGTGAGCAGGTGGATCGTTTACGCGGCGAGCCAAAGAAGGTGCTGCGAAGAGCCAAGCAGCGGGCCAACTCTCTTGCAGAGCAGGTCACCGATGCTGCCGCTGATGCGATGGAACAGGTGAGGGAGGCCGCCCAGTCGCTCGCCTCGAAGGCAGGCGTAGGGCCTCTCGTGCTCCTGAATACTGCCTCGCGTGACAAGCTGCTCAGCATCTACGGCATAGGACCGGTCCTGGCGGACAAGATCATAGCGGGCCGTCCCTACGCAGCGGTTCGCGACATTGTCACACGAGGCATCATCCCCGAGAGCATTCTCAACGAAGTCTCGCGCTCGGCGAAATCCGCGTAATCGCAACGATAGATGGATGCCGCGTCTTAGGACCCGCATGCGAGACGAGAGAACTCCAACGCTCAACCTGGACAGCATACGCAACACGCTGCCTTGAGACGGCGATTCTCCTATTAACCACTACATTCTAGTCAGGGGGGACACCATGGCAGCACCGCGGAACTACGTGGCCGAAGCCACTGAAATCAGTCGCAGGGTACATGTCCTTTAGTACACGTACTGTTGGCATCTCTGCGACAATAGGAAAAACCTTCATCATTCGTGAACCGAGAGGCTGTATGCCCCGTTCGACAGCCGGCCCCAAAACGGTTCTCTGTGTAGACGACACGCCATATGTGTTGCAGATGCTCGACATGTTCTTGACGGCGGTCGGCTATCGCGCCATCATCGCGTCCCACGGCCGCGAGGCAATTGAGCTCGCTTCAAGCTTTGATCTGGATGCGGCGATTCTCGATTACGAAATGCCCGACCTCAACGGACTCGAAGTCGCGCACATCCTCAAACGCGAACATCCAGATCTACCTATCCTGATGTACTCGGCTCGGCAGCCGCAGACAGAGGTGAGCGCGGCGGGTGTCGTGGATGCGTATGTGGAGAAAGAAAACCCACAAGAGTTGGTACTCGCTCTTGCTCGGGTGCTCGGCGATCCGACTCCGGTGCTTGTGCGTCGGCGTTTTCCAAGATTCCCAGCGTCATCCCGGTTTACGTTGCGGCTCCAAGATGCTGAAGACCAAGCTGAGATCGCCTTTCAAGGAACTCTGCGAGATCTTGCTGAGGGCGGGTGTGGGGGACAGGTCGACGCAGCCATCGTCCCTGGCGACTTGGTTTCATTGGGCTTTGGAGTTCCCGAATGTGATATCACTCTGGAGTTGCGGGCTCGCGTGCGCTATCGCAATGCCGATTCCCATGGATTTGAATTTGTTGATTTGACTGCGTCTCAGCAGAAACAGTTGCAACTCTGTGTGCGTACGCTTGCCCAAGCCTAAAACGCTTACTGGGCCAACATCTCCACTCCGATATCCTCTCGCTCATCGGTACGCCAACGCATCTCTTTCAGCGTTCCCTTTTCGAGAACAAGTAGCACATCGCAGTTGCGGATGGTGTTTAGACGGTGCGCGATCACAAAAGTAGTGCGGCCCTGCATGACGTCAACCATCGACTCTAACAGCTCAGATTCAGTGCCCACATCGAGTGCGCTGGTGGGCTCATCAAGAATGAGCAGTGGAGCGTCTTTGAGAAATGCCCGCGCAATTGCCAGGCGCTGCCGCTGACCACCGGAAAGCCGAGAGCCTCCGTCGCCAATCTTTGTGTCGTACGCCTGGGGGAGAGACATTATGAAATCGTGCGCACGAGCAGCGATAGCAGCGCCGATGACCTGCTCACGGCTAGCCTCGCAGCGGCCATAAGCAAT
>C688J18823_10000164_pt1 | contig 36076 bp, 28 predicted proteins | sample HopSoiMetagenom1_FD_18823 | JGI IMG/M metagenome (IMG submission 18823) | reverse complement strand
ATCAATTTCAGCACAACTATAGTAGAGAATTTTTGGACCTTCTGCAGGATCAGGGTTAGCACTAAATGCTACTTCTTCACCAGGCTTTATGACAGATATTGGCTTACTCTTAACAGAATCTATCTGTCTAGTCTTATTGTCATGAGCAGATGCAAAGACACTTACATCATGAACATCGACTGGTCCGATGTTCTTTACGGTCCCAACAAGCGACCTATCTTTACCTATGGGTGTGTTGGTATAGTTTAGTCTTAATGATTTAAAATATGGAGTTGACACCTCTTTTATGCTCGAAATATATGCCCTACTTGGAATAGATGAATTGTTATTGTTGCTATGATCATAATCGTTAACTACAAATTTGAATGGTGCACCTGTTAGAGGATAAATGATTTTGCCGAATGTTGGCTGTATCGTCGTTGTGACAAGTCCAGTATTCTTATCTTTCGTCTTGAGGCCCATGTAAATCTGAACTGGTACATGTCCAATATTGTCAACTACTCCCACAAGATTGAGTTTACCATTAGCATCCAGAAAAGATCCTTGTTTAGTGACTACGAGGGAGCTAAGATTACTATTAGAGCTATTTGTATTGGCAGCATATACACTGGGCGTATTTATTACTGACATAAGAAAGAAGGATAGTGCACAGACTGTACAAACGCTAATAGTTATAGCAATTGCTGCTCCTGAAAATGTATTAGTTTGTTTGCCTATTCTGATTTTTTTGTTTTTAACGCTCGGACTAGGATAACCAGATAATTGGAATGTGACATTCCTCATATCCCTTAAGATAGACAAGAAATCTATGTCCATACTGTGCATACCCTTGATCATAGATATTAAACATCATCAGCGCTCTGTCTGATTAATCATATAATCTTCTTACTACGTTACGACTTAACATATTGTGAGTTCATATAATCTTCTCTTATAATATTTGAAGTTCAAGAATGTAACCCTTTCCCATAAACAGAAACAGCAGGTTTTGATAATTATTTCTAAGGATTTATCTATCGATAGTACATGTTTAGACATAATGATTCATATAATGAGTGACTTTATTTCTTATCTCTATAGGCATTTATGGTGGATACCATATTTTGATTGCTGCTTCTGTGTCTGGCCATATATATACTGCATGCAGTAACCGATCCAATTATGGTCAAAGCTATAACCTTAACTGAATGTGAAATGGGGTTAAGTGATAGCCCATCAGTTTTAGATACAACATAGTTACTGCTCCTTAGTGAATCCTTTGAAGATATTTTTATTTGGTCTTTCTGGACATTGACAAGATATGGTTCACTCTTTATTTGTACAAATCCTTTATAGGAGGATGAATATGAAGATGGTATCTGCATTGTGGCAACTATCTCATGAGGATGGGAAACTGCAGTTGCGAAATCATACTTATGATATAAAGGGCCCCACTTACCCTCACTAGATGAAGGGATTCTAGCTATTTCGGACTGGCTAGTAGTTCCGTCGCCCCAGGATACGGTTAAAATTTTCTGTTCAACATTATTACTGCTAGTCTCTGCATTATAGGTAGCAATACCTGCAACCGATACATGATCTATACCGGCTATGGGTGAAGTATTACCTACAAAAGCTATAGTTACATGAGGGGTACTAGCACCCAATCTTGCTTGGGCATATAGTGTTGCTCCGGTCATTATTGCTATTAACACAAATATCATCATCACAAATACTACTAAGGTTAAAAGTAAAATCAAATATGGAACACCCATGTCCCTATGGGTCATCATTAACTACTACCAACAGCACATGTAGCCATAACTGCATTGAATGGTGCTGCTCCGCCTTTATAGTAACCTAGTTGTTCATACTTTAATGCATTTTCTTTACACATATCACCAAAACTCGGTTGGGATGAGAATTTATCATTCATAGTAGAAAGTCCTATAATACTAATCAGCGGAATGAGAACTGCGATCGCTGTAACTCCCACGAACATTAGTGTCAACACCAGCTGTTGTTCTTTTCTCTTCCTGTTACCAGATAGTAACGTTGTAATCAATTAAATTCAACTCCGAGTGACGATTTCTGCGATATGATTCCAAGCTCAGATATGCATTGCTTCATGTCTTACTTTATTTGTCTGATTCACTTATATCCTCGTGTGACTCACTTGATACTTATAACAAGAGATTAGTATTAGTAATATCCATGGTTGTGCAGAAACTTATTCCCAAAACTTGACAAGTCTTTCGCGCATTCTAGCGCCTTACCTTATTAATATTAGAAAATGTTTCATTGATAAAGCATCTAATATTATCAGGGTATGGCTAGACAGATGTCGTAGTCGAAGGCAATTAGACTTTCGTCCTAACTACGTGATTAAACACAATATTAATTCTGCAATGTGGGGTGGCTTTCTACCAATAAACGATCAGGACTCAGAATGGACTTAATATACGTCTACTCTGCCAATCTATGATATCTATAGATAGTAGCAATTAGTCGATGTGAATCAACATACTAATTCTGTTAATATGCAACAAGTGTAACACATCGGACCGTCGGACTTTTTAATACGTCTGGCATAATTACATCGGAAACAGCGTTATAATAGGATAGGAGCGATGCCAGATTATAAATATCATGTCAAACGGGACATCAGATGTATAGACTGACAGTTCGATATACATGTGCGTTGAATAGGTAAGACTTTGATGTGTATGTCAGTCATTGGCCCGTGCTTATGCCCTCACCGTTCAATGCGCTGCAGCTTGCGCGCCCTTTAAGAGTAGTCCTGCGACGTATGCGAGATGTTGTAAGCAACATGCAGCTACGGCAGCAGCGCCTAGACCCAAAGCACTCGTTAGACCAACTGGATTTAGAATGGCAACGATAAAGTCCAAATTGCCCAAGCCTCTATCGACAACCCAGTTACATCTTGCTTGGATCCGATTCTCCTAATGAATATACAGGCAAGGAATTCGAAGTTGCATGGGAAGATGGTGAAAATGCCTTGATGCGCATATACACTAAAGATCTAAATGGAGTACTAAGATCAGACGAGAGCGCCAAGAGTACCCTAATAAACGATTTGTGCTCAACGGTTTAGTTCTTTGCTAGTAATGTTGTTAGCAAGAAGTAAGCCCTACAAAAATACTATAGAAGAAGATTCTATTTGCAATTGATTAGAAACTGTGCCATTTCGTTATAAGGGACTGTACCTAGGTCGCAACATTCTGATAATATTTAAATTGTGGCGTCTGATCTAGGATAACTATTCCCGATAAGTTAAAAAGTCCGGTATCGTCCGACGTTTAAAACTAATTGCGAGTTAACGGAAGCAGTATGTCGATTGGTGTTGATTGGCTGCTACTATCTATAGATATCATCAATTAGGAATCGACAGATGATAGATTTACCTATCTATAGGATCAGATAGTCATGAGCGAGTCTGGGGACTAATAACTCCAATCTATGCGCAGCCCGACCTTTGTATTTGGTAGAATGTTCCATGGGATCGAAAAGTTTTCTCCTTAGTTCGGGATGTAATTTGCTAGGTTGATGTTCTTGCTCTTATAGCAATTGTTAAAGAAAATGGCTTGAACAAATGCCCATGTGGCAAGCAGAGTGGCAGTCAAGAGTACATAAATATTGTTAATTGCTCTTCTAGGTCTGTACGTTTAGATTCATTATAAAAGTGTTCGGCAGAATGATGGTTCTAAGGTTCAAGAGGGCATTCCGCCTCTCTATTCTACTTAGCCTACACAAATTTAATGCTATACTATGGGTGATCTCAACTAATTGAGAGGAAGGGATGGATTTCGCGACTTAGAAGAGACAAAAGTAAAATAATTCACCAATGATAATGTTTGTATGTCCATTTCACATAATGGAGATCTAGCTCGAATTAATCGGGGAAAAGAACAGAATCTTTCAACAAGTTATACAACAGAAAATGAAAAACACGAGCTACCGAGAATAGATAGTTATTCTAAAAGGGCACTCGTCATAAGTCTCGACCAATACGAGCATGAATCTGAGTCCAAGTCCTTTCCCCATATTGATACCAGAGGCAATGGTACAGAGGTGGCCAAACTACTGGGACAGTTAGAATATGATATTGAAAATAACAACGTACTGATAGGTAAGGCTGCCACGTATTCAAGAATGCGCGAATCAATGACCAAGTTCTTTGCAAGTAAGGTAGTTGCACCTGATGATTTACTGCTCTTTTATTATTCCGGGCACATAATCATTGATTCTCAAGGCGAATTGTATTTGACGGCTTTTGACATAGATCCAAATGCTCCATTACAAAATGCATTATCTTTTAGTGAACTCAATTCAATACTATTAACTTGCTTGTCAGAAAAAATAGTTATAATCTTAGATTGTACTTATGGAGGTAGATTATTTCCCCAACATAACGAAGATCCAGAAAAAATAGGAATATATGTAAAAGCTGTAATTTCAAACAAATTACTCGCCTTAAAGAAAGGTATTATGGGATTAGCATCCGCATTGCCATACGAGTCATCTTATGCGTCGCCACAACCTGGTCTTAGCATCTTTACATATCACCTACTTGATGGTCTTAGAGGCAAGGCTACTACACATGAAAACGGTAATATCACGCCTTTACTGCTTTTTGAGTATGTACACAGTAAATCGGCTACTTCAGTTTTTAAACAAGTAAATGGTAACATGGTTAGTACAGCACCCCGAACGCCAGTTTTTAAATTCGAACACAAATGCAATATCCCTCTTGCATCTTACCCACAACAACTACAAAATAAGAGAAGACCTTCTAACGTTCCAATGCAGAATAATAGTTCAATTGTTACGGATAAGATTAATATAGATGAGGCAAAAAATCAGGTGATTTATATAGATAAGGCCGTTAAATACCTAGACTCTGAAGAACGCAAAAAATCGCTTATAGAAGGATTCATGAAATTTGGAATGCGATTTGAATATTCTCTTCGTTACATGGCAGGTGTAGTTAACCATACTGGGCCTCTTCAATTTCTTTATGACGAAGCAATAGATGTATTAGCAACATGGCTCAGCGGCGTAAAGATGACTGATAAACTATCTGAGGATGAACGCCGTGCACAAGTTGCCATTGCCTTCCTTAAAGAAGGCGAAGACATCGGCGGTCGATTTGCATTATGTGCCGATTTAATTCTAGAACTCCCAAAAGGTCACGAATTACGGGATGAAGCATTGGTTCAGCAGTCGCTTCTAAAATACTTAGAGTATTGCAAATTAAACGGAAATATCGAAGGACAACTCTCAATGATAAGTAAATTAGATTGCAAATTGTGTCCTGTAGAGCAGTCTCTTGAACTAATAAGAAATGGAGAACAAGTGCTTGTTCATTCAGCTCCTGATATTAAACGACATTTCAATATTGCATCTTTGGGATATTATGCACAGCTCACTATTGAGGCCAGGAATAAGGGTGACAATGAAGCACAGCGCCAATGGCTCAGAGAATTGGAAAAAAAACTTGACGAGATCAAAAAGGATAAGTTTGACCCTTCGCTCCATGAGGGAAATTTAATGGCAGCTGGGCTCGTATTCGATCTTACGGGAAGGTCTGAAGAAGCAGCTGACACTTTCGCTTTAATTGTTGATGGAAGTTCTGCCAATACGGAAAGCTTTGTCAGGTGTGCAAAGAATGAAGGCAGAATAAGAATTAATCTAAAGCAGTATAATCGCGCAGCCTACGTGCTTGCCAAAATTGTGCCGGCTTTGGAAGAACGTTATCTCACTGCGGTAGAAGATGACGAGATAAAGCAATCTGGCGAGGACTTTTTTGAGGTGACCAATTGGCTCGCTTTTGCTCATGCATATCTTGATGAATGGGAAGATGCAACAATGGCCCTCGAGAAAGGAAAAAGCCTTCGAGTGAGACATCTTGCATCGTTACACCAAAGCCAGAATGGCGGCAAGCTATTAGACTTGGAAAAGTATCTGTATGCACTATCAAGAGGTGTGCCTTTAAAGATCAATGAATTTGAAATAGATGGAGCATCAGATTGGCTAGGGAAGAAATTATCATTGAAAACAAAGATCCTTGAGGAATATCGTGCCAGCAACCCAAATTATCAAAAGAATTACTCGACCCTCCATCCATCTCCAAAATCGCGTCGAACCTTTTGCAAGGAGAATGCGTTGTCATATTCGGCTTAAGCTCGAACTTTTACATGGGAATGTTCATGATCGTCATTTTGCCGAATGATCACGATATTCCAGCAGGCCATTTTCTGTTCAAAGATTACACCCCAGAAAGAATAATTCCCATGTTTACCGGTAAACAGGAGGATGGGTGGTTATATGCACTAGGCACACATGAAAAAGGAGTGGATGGAAGAAAAGCACTTGAACATCTTCTTGATGGGATGGAGGAAGCGATCGGCACGACATTGGAGCCATTTCTAAAAAGAAATAGTGTAACGAGGGTCACTATTATACCTCACATGTGGTTACACTTGGTTCCATTCTGGGCCATTCCAAGTCTTATCGAATTTGAAATAATGATGGCTCCAAGCGCAGCTCATTTCGTTAATTCTGGCAGGGCAAAGCTTATGGGGCAAAAAGCCCTTACAGTTGAGGATCCGACGATGGATTTGCCTCTTTCAGAGGCCGAGATAGATTACGTAAGACAACATTTATCGCATATAAACAAAGATGTTCAAGTCATTTCAAAAGAAAACGCAACTGAAGAACGCTTGCTCAAAGCGGTCCCTGGAAATACAGTTTTCCATTTCTGTGGGCATGGTATATCAGATCTTATACAGCCATTGCGCTCGGCACTTCTCTTACATAAAGATAATCGCAGATTCCCTGAAAAAGATCCTTTCAAGAGTATTATAGATAGGATCGTTGAATGGCACGACCTTACAGCAGAAGAGCAAAATGACGGTGAGAGGTATGCAGATCTTCCCGAGGTCGGCCGAGTTTATGAGCGGCATGTTGGAGAAGAAATGCTGGAAAGGCGCCTTGAATATTCAGAGAGCAGAACTCTTTTTGGGCTCTATGATCGCGGAAGGCTAGTCAGAATAGGTGACCTTTTGACCGTAGGCAATATAATGGTAGAAAGATCCTTCGAAAACTGCAGCCTGGCATTCCTTTCGGCCTGCGAATCCGGTATAATTGGTCTTTCAAATTCAATAGAGGAGTATTCCAGTCTTCCTGCCGCTCTCCAACTTGAAGGTGTATCGACGGTTGTAAGTACTCTGTGGCCTATTTCTCAAGAGTTGGCTGTTATATATGTTAACTTGTTTTATAGGACTCTGTCTGAACTCAAAGATACTATGTATGTGGCAGCAATTATTCGTAAGGTAAATCATCATATGCGCCCAATGAAAAAGGGTGAAGCCGAGGCGATGTTCAGCGAAATTGAACAAAAAATAGCCGATCCTGTAACGCGATTTAAGTTTGAAGCACGTGTAAGTAGGCTCCTAGAAAAGAGCGATACTCCATTTAGCCATCCGTATAATTGGGGCGCGTTCTTTGCAATAGGCTCAAACCTCTTAATCTTGAAGGAGATGTCAAATGAAAATATGTGAGGATGTTATTTACTTAGAAGCCGACGATGAAGAGGAGAAGGTGTTAAATGAGCTTTTTACTTATTTTGGCAGTGATAAGGGTAAGAGCTCAGTCAAGGTTTTGCTTCCAGACAGCAGCTCTCGTATCATTTATAGAAAATGGCTTTATCCATTAGCAGACGGAAGCTTGCTTGATAGGGGGGCTTTTCGATTTCTGCAAGCAGTGATCTCCCCGGTTCTCCTAGTTACCCTTATTACTTTCAAAGATACCGTTGTCCTCAAACAGGATGTGCTTATCTAAGAAGCGTATTGGACTTTTTGCCAGCTCCAATCTGTAAAGTACATAACCTACAGATGGAAAGGATACAATGAGTCTAGGCGACGTTGATAAGAGTGTAGGCTTACTAGGCCTGAGGTTTCTTGTAGTGGGCGTAATTCCTTCGGCAATACTTATCTTCTTTGTTCTAACACTTCATTGGAGTGGAGCTCCATTAAAACCGCCAGATAATGCCTCTCTTCAAAAGCAGATCAGCGAACTAGACGCAAAGGACGGACTTCTTATCATTCTCGCAATATTGGCGCTTTCACTGCTACTAGAGCCATTGCAGCTTTTCATGACTAGACTCCTTGAAGGATATTGGGGCCAGTTTCATATAGGCAAATTAATGAGCAATGCTGGTAAGCGAATTCAGAAAAGCAGATATAATAAATTACTAAGTAGAGTAGGCAAGCTGGGAAATCCCCCCGCGGAGACCTCTGAAGAGGAGATGACTGCCCGGTTGGCTGAAGTAGGAGCAATAAAGACATATCTGGACCAGAGTTATCCAAGTTATCCACCTGACCCAAATCATCCGAGCAGTTTTCATAATTTGAACGAAAATCGCTTGTTACCTACAAGGCTGGGCAATGTTCTCAGAGCCGCGGAGGATACTGCTGGAAGTAGATATGGTTTTGATACAATAGTTGTCTGGCCGAGGCTGTACCCTTTAATCTCTGACAGGCTCCAGGGCATACTGGATGACCAGAGAAATCAACTTGATTTGTCAGTCCGTTTGTGCATAATATTCATAGTGTGCACAATCTCCTCTTTGATACTGCTTTACGGCCACGGCTGGTGGCTGGCCATATCTGCAGCATCATTTTTGCTTTCCTGGCTCTCGTATCAATCGGCCATACATTCTGCCATAGCGTACGGCAAAAGCATTAAGGTGGCTTTCGATCTTTACCGATTTGATCTGCTCAATGCGCTTCACCTTCCTTTGCCACGAGATCAAAAGTCAGAGATCGAAGCTAATAAAAAACTGACAAAATTTTTTCTTCTTGGCACTAATCCAGAATGGCGTTACGATAACTCTGTCGATGGTCAACCACATTCTAAATAGGGGTGTAGGCCAGTTTATTGTTTTGTAAATTCGGCTTTTTGAGTTTCTGCCTCAATTACGCAAGCAATAATATCAGCTAAGATGTTTCAAAGAAGTATTGGTCCCTTGTATTTTTTGAATCTTTTATTATGTTGAGTTGGATCGGTTAAAATCAGTCTTATGTTTTATAATGACCCAAATCAGTTGTCATCTAATAGTAGGTTCATTATTAAGAAAGACTTTTTTTCTTACAATAAGAAAGGAAGAACATATCGTCCTTAAAAGGCCAAACTACTGCCTGGGGGAGCTTGCCGTGAATGAACGTTTTTTGGGCCTAATTATCATGTCAAATTTGGTTCACACACCGACGAGTACAAAAATTAGGTACGATGGTTTATGAGCGGCTCTAGTCTAGTACATCAGCTTAGAAAAATAAATGATGGTAGCATTAACACCCAAAGCCAGCATTGCCTACACAACCTGTATTGCCGTGCCCATTAGAATTCCCTGTGGGATCATTGGACCTGAATGCATTTGCCTGAGTAATTCCATCAAGTGGTGACATAACAACAGCCAGGGCCATTATTGCCGCTAGAACAACTAATGCTGCCATAATTCCTGTTTTTATTTTTTCATTTTTCTTTAACATTAAGGGTAGTCTACGATGTATAACATAAGACATTTTGTAAGGTTATCATATTATTAATAAACAGATACGATTACTACCAATAATAGGGTGACCATATTAAGTATTCCTTTTGACAATGGTATAAATCGGTCTACCATGATAAATAAATTAAATGTTAGAGCATATACAATGTAAAGAAGTGATATATATAAGAAACTCAAATGCGTTACACATAGAGAAGATTTGCAACTGCGTGAGATATTGAGCAATACCATAGGCGATATCACAGAAAAAGGCTATAGCATGGAAAGCAACTTAATTAGACGCATTTTATATTTATCTTAAAAAGAAAATTCAAGTAGCTTAAATAATGTTCCGAAGTTTTTATATAGAAAATCTTCTATTATATTAGAATGAAAACAACTACAATAGTGACAATAATTGCGATCGTGGGAGCTGTTGCCACAAGTGGCTTAATTAGTGTTATTGGTCTTTCCACACCAGCACACGCAGCCGCATGCAATACTCATTTTGATTCACAAACTGGTGAATCTAAGGAGCAATGCTCAAGTCAAAACTCATTAGATCATGCCAACGCATTTAACGACAATAACCACATCAAATAGAATAAGCCTATTTTTATTTTTTATAAGTCGGTGGTGCTTGGAGAACTGACGAACTGTATGTAAAGTTTCAAGGGCAAGCGATCTAAAATCTATTCTTGGTAGGTATTAAGCTGTTATTCATAAGATAAAAAATTAGTAGAGTGTTATTTATTCCCCTGGACATGGTGGGTCACGATGGTGACGAGAATGATGTGGGTTAGCAAAGGAATTTTTAAAGTTATTGGATTCATTTTCAAAACTGAATTAAGTTCTGCACACCCTAACATGTACAACGTTTCTATTCGCCTAGAATAATCCTTTGTAATGCAAAAATGATAATTAGAATAAACCAATTATCGATTTAATACGATATATACTATGTAGAAATATAAAGATCGTTTGCATTTTTTATATCGAAATATCTTTACTGGTTTTATCTAATGTACAATTAAATCAACGGATCATAGTATCATCTAATATAGAATCATATTAAACAGGATTAAATGAAAAAGGAAGATGACTCAGCTATTGAGAGAGTAAAACGACCTAATAAAATGTCGCGACCAGAAGGCCTACGATTTAACAAGAAAAAAGTACGATGTAACCCTTCTATTTAATATCTTTGAAGTGGCCGTTAAAGTTATCTGTGTTCGCATGCTCCTTACTTGTGTCACTTGAACATTTTAGCATTTTTCCTCCATTCTCAAGGATCTCTTGACAACTTGAAGCCTTGGCACTGTGCGAAATTGTTGCGCCAACTAGTCCTATCACACTTATGATGGCAACTAATGCCAGTATTGTTTTTATGTTCATTGCAAGTTCAATTGTAGCAATAATTATTAAATCTTTCTAACTTCGTTAGAAAAAATAGATGAAAACACAAGTTCTGTTAGATTAAATTAATGCAAATGAAAGACAACGATCCTAACTTCGCTTGTTGGTCTATTTGTCTCCCTTAATCGCTCTTCATCTATAATCAGGGCTAATATTTACTTCATGGCTTCTACCTCTGCCAAATTCTCTTCTACAATTCGCATGTTGAACTTTTCCGAGTCTACAGACTTTTGCTTCTTCTGAATTGCTTTGTATATCATATCTTTAACCTCCTTAACCGTTAAGTCATTCCTTTTTTGTTTCGTTTTTTGTTTTGCGTTGGGCAATATTATAATTAATAGTGGATAAGATTTCTATTCTGTAGAACTGTAGGTAGAGGGAGGCCTACTTATTTTGCTTTTTCCTTAACTTACATAGGATCCTTCACATGGACAGCTACTCACTAGCCGTTATCTCCAGTGGAAACATCCTATAAAATGGCCGGTTCTTATTCACTAAATTGGTCTTCAGGGATGATAATCTTGATTGCATTATGGCCCAAAAGTTGTTTTTGAATTAATCTGTTGACGTCTTCCCATTACTCCTGATGTAATCATCTGAATTCCCACTATTAACAAGGTCAGCCCTATCATGATCGCTGCAAGAATCACTCCAAATAATGGTGATACTAATACAAGTGTAGCTATAATAACATTTAACACACCCACACCTATATGAAATCCTCTGACCCACTTCTTGTCAAATCTGTTTGTTACTCCATCTATTATTCTTGCAAATCCATCAAACATGAGGGCAAAACCGAGAAAATATATGATAACTAGGGCCGCTGCCGTTGGAAATGCCAGAGCAAGGCCTGCTAGAATGATAGTCAGTATTCCCAGTCCTATGGTGGCAAAACGTGATCTATGCGCTATAAATATACCACTAACGATTTTCTCTATACCTACAAAAAGTAAAACCACAGAAATTAGAAGAACAACAGATAGGAAAGTAAGACCAGGAAATGCAATAGCCACACCAGATAATATTATCGCTAATATACCTAATCCAATCTGTGCAAAACGCATCCATCCTGTTGATATAGCTGTTTGAAATCTCATACAGATGCAATTACATATAATTCTTAATACTTAAACAAACTGCAATTTTATCCCCGGATAACTATTACTTACTTACCGACCTGGACGAGTTCCAGCAATTATTTCTCTCGGTTCTTCTCCATCTGTAATTAACACATTTTTATACAGATTACTCAATGGGTTGACTAGTATACACGAATACTGCATCCAGACGTCGTATGGTGGTGGTGTTGAATCGCACTATTTATGACTCCTCTTTCTTCTTTCTTTAACCACTATAGATCATAGTTAGTTTTGTGTGTGCTCAGAGCAAGGTTATTACCTGACTAATGCGCTATTATATATACCAGCAAGCAAAAGGATACATTCACGCCATAAGTCTAGGACAGATCCAAACTGGACAAAAGCGTGAGAGGGTTTTTAACAGCCATGGTATTAGAGGTCTTGTTGCTACTAGTACACGGCTACGATTTTGTCCCTTTGTTTGATTCCTTTGCTTGCTGGAACATTCTTCTGTATATTTATTAACAGTTAGTTAGCAACAGATTACTTGTATATAGTAGAAAAACGTTGCGCGATAAATATTATAAAAAAGGCTTCTAACAGGTATTTATTCTTCAGCTATCTCAGTATCTTTGGATTCAAAATTGCGTCAATTAGTTCGAATAGTCGCAAAAAGAGAATCAAAATTTGAGACCATTGGAACCGCGCAAATGGAGCACGAAACGATTACGAAAGTAATTTAGAAATGTAAGATATGGCCCAATCTTACGAAATATCTGTTTTTTCAGAACCCGTTTTGCGCCCAAGAGAGTGCGCTTGCTTATATTCCCGGTTACCAATCGAATCATCTATACAAGATAAAACCAGTCTGCTCAATAAATACAAAAACTGTCAGCGCTTGTGATGGACTTAACAATCTGTCGACATTACAAATTGAAGTTATCTATAGACAGTAGCACATTATTTGAAATGAACATGTATTTAGTTCTGTTATTACAGATGGGTTATTCATGCCGCAGCGATTACCTTTATTATGGCAAGATTGTCCATTAATACTGCAATTCCAGTAGTAACAGCGGCAAGTCCTGTTCTGCCGCTTCTTAGGGTAGTCATGAATCAAGTCTGTTTTTCTCCCTTCCTTGTACTCCAGCGGTATCCACTTATCAGGCGTGGGATATCCTACTGAGGAATGAGCATCGAAGTAAACATCATCGTCGGATGGTGTGGACGCGGCACATGCGGCGGTGTAGGACAGGACAGACACCTTAACGGAGAGTCTATAGACAATAAAATTTATTACTCTGACCAAGAAAATCAAAGTCTTCATCATAAAACTACCGAAAATACTGAAGATATTACGTCAGAACAGAATGATAAAACTCCCGGGCATTTCCTACAAGCGCCACAAGCGCCACATACGCCGCGCGAGCCGTGGCATTGCAAAAATTGCGAATTTGAGACTGCCAGCCAAGTTGAGTATAACAGGCACACTGTACTAAGACATCCACGTATGGCTGGCTACCCGGATAAGAACGGCAGGACATCATAAGAAAAGAAATGAAGTAAACAACAACGACTATATCCAGGCCAGGCCAGAGCCCAGACCAATCTAATTTTGTTCTTATTTGTGTCCCTCATAATGCTTCAGCATTTCTTATGACAACCACATTTTACATCTTGGAACATGTCCTGTAAGCTTTGTAATGGATCATTATGAGTCATATACCATGCTTAACTATCATAATACGCCAGTTCTATGGGATTCGAGATTATCTGCTATGGACGTGTCATATAGGTCACATATGTCAGTTACATCTAATTTCGTGGTCTAAAGCATGACTGTAACATTATCTCGGCCTTTTGATGAGCCATTATAAATTCAAAGACTGAATTATTGCAGTAAAACTGAAGTTATGCATAGAATGATCACTGTCTTTGCAACCTCTGTAAACACGGTAAAGAAAATAAACTCATCGGCGCGCAAGTCCATTCTCATCCATTATACGATGGTTCATTATCAGACACGGAACACAAAGCAGTCAACGTCATCTCGATAACCGACTCTTTTATGATGATCCAACTATGCCTTATATATCACTCCCACAATATGATTTAGGCCAGAGCCCATGTGACATCATCATAGCTAAGCAAGTATATTTTTACTGTAGGCTGCATCCTGAGATAAAGAACGCACATCTGGAATTCATAGTGCATCATATCAAGTACAAAGATCCTGAAGCACATAAATTAGAGTTATTAAAATCCTCCAAACTTACTCATGACTAGCTGATCCTGTCAATAGGTAAGACTATCAGGACTTGTGAACTTAGAAGTGGCTATTCTATAGACTGATATCTATAGATGGTAGCAATTAGTCGATGTGAATCAACATACTAATTCTGTTAATATGCAATAAGTTTAACACATCGGACAACGTCGGACTTTTTAACACATCCGGTTTGATCATTCCGAAAAAGCATTATGATCAGATATGAAACGTGCCAGTTATTAATATTATCAAAAATGCTGCGCCCTATGTGTGGACCGACATCCCAGGATGGTAATAAAAAATTTATGCGTATTTCTATCATTGGGTGCTGAATTGGAGGTACAACTGATAGCAGCCCAAAAAGAGATAGAAGAAGAACGGTCTAAGCAGTTTATTAGAGCTAGTACCGCAGCCACAGCCACAGACAAAGCATTAGAGCTAACCGGAGTTGATTACGATCTAATCCGGAGTAGAAGAAAATTCCTCTTAATAGAAGAGCTGCCTAAGGAGGTTGACTTCTTTACTATCTATCAACGATAATTGGACTTATTGAATTAAGATGAAAGCACAAGAACTAAAACCCAACCTATTTCCAAAGTCTGAAGTAGTAAGAACATATGAGCAAGTAGGGCAGGAATATGAGCAAACGATCCAAGATAGATGTTTCAAACATGGCTAGAACTGTGAAGTTACTTCACACACTGGAAAATACGAAAGTCTCCTAGGTGATTTTAGCTAATAAATATCATTATTGTATCATATGGTTATAGTCCAACATACCTAGTGCTGTTCTAACAGCTATTGTTATCGCTAGCCCAATAGCAAACGTAGCTAGTTTTGTGTGTGCTGTTAGTATGTTCATTAATTTTGTTTTATGGACATTGTGGTTCTCAGTATTGATTTGTTCAATTAGAAGTGCGATACTATTGGTAAATAAAGGACTTCTTAAAATTATTTCTGGAAGAATTTCCTATCCTATTATTCGAGGTATCATAACTTAAGATAGAGCGACCAGGCTACCTATCCACCTGAATCACCCTACAATGTCAATAAAGAATCACTGGGGATTTCTAATAGTAGTAAATACACACAATGTTATAATGTGTTCTAGACACATTTACTGTTTATTTTATGTTAGTAAACAAAAATAATAATCTTAACTTAGCAGTTACTTCGTACGTGTGATTGTAATTATTGCGTTTTATAAAAGTATTTCAGTATGCTGCTATTGAGAATATTGCTTTTACTTTCATTGCCTGGTTCTCCGATGACTATTATTAAGTCTTTATATCACAGTTAGGTTTTGTTAGTCTCTTGGCACACTAGGGACAATATTAAATGGCTCCAAACTAGCAATAGGACGCTCATAGCCCATAGAATAGATATACCAACCCACCTTTTTTACTGCGTCGAATCGGTCGTCTTCCGGTCTGTAATATCGAATATCATTATAATCTACAGCCTTTTCAAAGTCGTTACAGTTCGACTAGTCTGGATTCATTTGTCTAGTCGCCAGGTTGTGGTTTATCGTTCTCGTCTTCCTTGTCTTCGACTATATTGCCAACTTTCTTGATATGTTTATTAGTATAGATAATCGCTGCAATGACTGCTACAAAGTAAGGTAGGAATATCAGAATTAATATTTCAAATGGAAGCTGAGGAGGTTGTAATATAGTAGCCATTCATTCATTACTTCTCCTATACGTACGCAAGTGATATAGTTAGTATGTTACGAAGCTAGAATAATACCTTTTACAACTGGATTCACTTGGGGCGTTCTTACGATGGCTTATTGCCGGCAAGCTCTACATCTCACATATTGCAGTGCGGTACATTACGGTCGCTAGTTACTAATGAGTAATCCAGTTATAATATGTAACCAATAATAATGCCTAATAGAAGAGAGATTTTCTGCATCACTTGTCTGTAAATTGCATTCAGTAATTCTAACCGAAGTTGTATTATCACTAAAGGCCAGCATTTCATTTGTGCCGAACTCTTTTACCTAAAGCATATGTGATAACATAAAGAACGTAAATACAGTCTTCAATTAATCTCATAATTCTCTTTCTGACATGCATTGAATTAGTTTATGGTGTTTCCAATCACTACTATTATAATTGAATAGGCTTATAGCAGAGAATCACAACAATACGCCAGGAAAGGATGGGGATGATTGCCTTTCATAAAGCCTCTTATACAATACTAATATGTTGATATAAAATCGCAGAGAAATTGGCAGTTATGATCGAGGCTCTCCTTGCCGGCAGACTAGGAATAGCAGTAACAACTTTTCATAATCACTTTACTATGTTTTTATAATTGATTTTGGTTATCTTGTATTGCTCGTCAATACGCTAAGCTTCTCTATTTAGTCTCACGATGTTGCTACCGTCAAGTTGTTCCTGAATAACAATTGTTTGTTTGTAATATGATATCACTGTGATTTCAGAGAAGTCATATCAATGGAAAAGCGATACTTTACATCTGCTTTGGACAGCCTGTTGTAAGCTTCGTTGACTTTCTGGATTGGAATAACTTCTACGTCAGCAGTGATGTTATGTTTGCCGCAAAAGTCGAGCATTTCCTGCGTTTCGGCAATACCTCCTATCGGCGAGCCTGAGATGCTGAGTCGCTTCGATATAAGGCTAAAGGCCGGAACGGCAAAAGGTTTGTCCGGTGCGCCTACGACGGTGATGTTGCCATCGCGGCGGAGTAATCGTATGTAAGAGTTAATGTCGTGCTCGGCAGAAACCGCATCAAGGATAAAGTCGAAGCTGCCTTTATGCTTTCTCATCTCTTCGGTATTTCGTGAAATGACCACCTCGTCTGCACCTAGGCGAAGTGCGTCTTCTTTCTTATTAGGCGACGTGGTAAAGACTACGACATGGGCCCCAAGTGCATGAGCTAACTTTACTGCCATATGACCCAACCCACCTAGACCTACCACACCGACCTTCTTGCCTTTGGTAACACCCCAATGCCGCATCGGCGAGTATGTTGTAATTCCTGCGCAGAGGAGAGGCGCGGCTCCGGCAAGATTCAGGTTGGAAGGAACATGTAAGACAAAATGTTCTTTGACTACAATACTATCAGAATAGCCGCCATAGGTTACGCCTCCAAGGTGCACGTCTGGAGAGTTGTAGGTGAGGGTGACGTGTGGGCAGAACTGCTCGAGTCCATCCTGGCACTCGTGGCAGTTGCCATCAGAATCAACCATGCAGCCAACTGCAGCAATGTCACCTGGCTTGAACCTGGTGACTGCAGAGCCAACCTTGGTGATGCGGCCAACGATCTCATGTCCAGGAACGCATGGATAGACAGTGGGCGCCGCGCTCCATTCGCTACGGACAGTATGAAGGTCAGAATGACATATACCGCAGAAAAGGATTTCGATCTGAACATCATGATCGTCTGGATCGCGTCGTGAAATTGTCATTGGGGCGAGCAGCGATTTTGCACTCGCAGCAGCATAAGCTTTTGCCTTATACTGACCACGTAATTCAGAGCTAAATTGCGTTGTTGAAGACATGACAATCTCAGTGCGGTATTATATATACGGATTTAGTCCAAGAAGTCGACAAAAACGAAACTGCAAGCAGTCCAGCGGTATGTGAGATCCAGTGGACATTGGTTGTTCAGAATATTCCTTTAGTTCATATAGATAAAGATACTGATCGTATTCCCAGTTGTGGCCATCTTTATACCTATTATTGATTAAATAAACAGGAATAGAAAGCTAAATCTTAGAGAATATTGCCGGATTTAGCAAAGATATCTGGTCCAACTGATGTAGACTTGATAAAACTTAATTCTGGCAAGCCAACTACAGACAATAAAGGAGTTTTATCGGAATTACTAGCGCCCATTATCAGCTGGTAGTAGGAATTTCGCCCCATAGATTATGATGACATATGATATCCTCATTGCACTTGGAAAAGAGGCTCAGTTTCTGTACTCTACTGTGGATAATTACACATCTGATGCAGAAAAAGAAAATAGATCGGATCTTGTAGATATGTGGAATACTATAAAACAAGATCGAACTAGACATTTACAGATGTTACGAGAGGCATTAACAAAAGAAGCAAAACAAGAGAAGTTGACGTAGTAGATATAACCACTAAGGACCTGAATTTCATAGCACGGATTAGGCCATAACTTATACCAAAAAGTTAGTTAGCATGAAGGGTTTGGAGCAGGTGAAGGAACACAATGACGATGGAATACTACCACACATTCTTTAGATGTGGCCTGCTTAATTTTCTCTTACTCGTTATTGGAATAAACGACTCTAAGGACATGTCTGGAGGAGATAAGAGCAATGCCTTCATTTTATTACATATACTTAATAAATCCAAACCCTTTGCCGTAGTTTTATAAGTTTGTTGGTGTCGTATATATTCTATCAAGCCATATTGAATCAGGAATGACATATATTCTTTGAATATGGCATGGGTAATTTTCGCTTTGCTTAAGATTTCAATCTGCCTTACTTCATTACCATTAGCAATATCTAAAATAGATTCGATTACATCAATTCTATTTCTATAAGGATACTGCTTACGTGTCACGACGCTGCTGCTACTACATATATTATTTATAACTTCCATGCGTAGAATAGTTCAGTTTTGCCATTTTTAGAAAAAGGTCATAATAAATGGCGAACACGAGTGAACCGAACCAAACCCAAACTGCCTTTGCATTAGCGATACTACACTATTTGGCACGTCTCTCTCAATCGCTCTTTGTCAATTATCATGCTGAGTCTGAATGGAGTAAGAGGAGGACACTTAGGATCTTGTAGCAGCATTAAAAGCTAGCCTACAGAAGACTACTAAGGCAAAGTGATCGATATTAAAATGCCAGTCAATACCAAGAAAATCCCCTTTTGAGATTATTGATTTGCTATGACATTAAAAGATAATTAACATACCTGCTTTCTTTGTACTAATGAAAGTACTTCCCCATATCATGAGAAATATCAATGAATTTAACATACCCAATGGAAATTCTCTAGGATATGAAATTTTGTACTTTGGTGTAAATCTCATACTCATGTTTGATTATAGACTATCTTTTGATGTAGAAGTAACCAATTCAAATAAAGAAATAGAAGTTCTAATTATGGGTAGAAAAGATGTACCTACATGGAAGGAAAATAATGAAAGTAAAATGCGTGAAATTAACTTCTATTACAGTAGAAGTGGACTAAAAATTAATGATGTCTTTAAGCCTACTACAAGTGACGCATATGCATTTGTACTAAACAATCGGGAATCTTCTATTAGCCATGAAGTGAAAACAGTTGAAGTTACTTTGATTCATAATTGGCAGCAAGAAGTAAAGGAGTCTCAATTAAAAGATCGTCCCAAAGAACAACAGATTGAATAATGTATTAATGAAGATGCCTTCCTTCAAATAACATCAAGACATATATCTTTAGCTTGTTTCATCATGGGGAGTAGAAAAGACGGCTAGTCAGAGAGCGCCTGACCAACAGGTAAAATTTCGTAATGACTGCAATGGCGCAAAGTGGTTGTTCAATGAAGTCGTTGAAATCGTACCACCTACGAGTTAAGGAGAGACTTCATCCTTGTTTAAAACGTCACATGCCAAATGGTTATCATCTCCTCTTTCTTCACATGTTCCATAATGCTGTCCTGGTTTTAGGTCAGCAAAGTCAGAAGTATCTTGCCAGGTAAATAATCCTTATTCTAGCAACATTTCCAATAGAGCGGTATAAAAAAGGTAGTAGGAATTTACGAACTAATACGGAAGCATTTACCTGATTCGTCATTATCAAGTCGTGCGTATCCAGTAGGACATGGACCCTTAGGAAAGCAGTTCCCCTTATCATTAGCAGAAAACCCAGATGGACATTTACCTGTTGTCAGGTCGGGTTTACATTTAGCTAGACCATTAGGATTAAAGGCACAGTCCTTATCAGGTTTGGCCGTCGGAGCTGCGGTATCCTCGCTACCAGAGCTAGAGCCACTCGACCCGCTATCAGACTTCGATTTAGCCAGGAGCATCCAGTTACTAGAACCAGCTACAGCAGAGGACATTAGGAGGAAGATGGCCATTGCACTTACTACAACTAATTTTTTATTCATGTATACTCACAACTGCTAAGGCGATGTATTAAACATGTTATTCAATGCGTTACAGTTAGACCCAGTCCTTATACAGTTTCATATGATATTATACTATTAAGGGATGAGAGGTAAGAGTGGGTAGGTAATGGCCAATATCACTCAAGGAAAATTTGTTTGCATAGATTTATGCAAGACTAATAAGCATAGCGGAACTTAATTAATTCATTGTTACTTTGATGTGATATAACTTATTATAATAAAAGATTGTGTGTCTATTTACGTATGAAAACAAAACACACAGCAGGTTATATAGCAGCTATGTCAGGCATTGCTATAGCCCTCGGATTTGTAATGCTATCAAATGGTAGTAATGCACTAGCTCAGCAACAAACTAACAATACTACGAATGGCCCTATGATGACAATGATGCCCAGTGGCCAACAAATGTCCCAGAATCCAAATTCTATGAGAATGAATACAATGAATTTGAATAGCTCGGTATCTCTATTCAGCCCGGTAATAGATGCAATAAAGGCAAAGATACATACAACACTAAATGATGCCACTACAAATGCATTAAAAGCAGTTGGAGGCGGCTCAAACTCGTCAGCTGTTGCAGCGTTTATTCACCCGGAGAGAGGATTTCTAGTATATGATGTATTTGTTCTAGATACTAACGACAATATTCATCGAGTAATAGTAGATCCTGGAAACGGAAAAGTGCTATCCAACCAACCAATGTCCTTGATGGGAATGATGGCAATGATGCATCCTTCTATGGGAATGATGGGAGGTTCTGGCATGGGAATGATGGATCATGGAATGATGATGCAACATGGCATGATGGGAGGTCCTGGCATGATGGGAGGTCCTGGCATGATGGGAGGTCCTGGCATGATGGATCATAGAATGGGAATTATGGGAAGTCCTCAGAACAATCCATGGTAGTAACTAATGTAATGATACATCTAGATGAGGCAGCAAGTAATAGGGAAAGATAAATTTATCATTTTTTCTTTTTTTGTTCTTTGTACTATTTTAAAAAGGATGGACGTCTTGTGGGTCTATCTTTTGGGTTGCTAATAGTAGGTAACCAGTCGGCAGGCAGCCCCCTAAGAAGTAGTGGTCTTTATACAACGGCTAACCTACAAGTTTGGCTTTGCTAATTTCCTTGCACACCAGGGGCAAAACTTGAAAGGCTCTAGACTAGCGACAGGCCGCTCCTAGCCCATAGAATAGATGTACCAGAATGGCAATTGCGGCGCAGAATTGACAGAGCGCTTGAAACATTCTCAATTTCTAACGAACTCCATCCAACAGCCTTCATGAAAACCAATACAATAAGTATCTCTGCGTACCGAACCACATCTATCACGCATTTCGTCTAACACTGTATAGCTTGATCGTCTTAATGCATTTAACATATTAAGCAATGTTAGAACCATGCCAACATACTATTGAGTGATAGTGGGATAATATTTCCTCTACTCATTACTTATTGAACGCCTGTGCAGAAGGCTTTACATTGAGGTAATTGACCGCTGTTATGACCATTGCCGCTATTATCACTATTTCTATTGCCAGATTTTCCTTGTAGTGATTGTTGTTGATTGATTATGTTGTTGTCTCCATTGAGATTATTGCCGCCAATGGCTGCGCCTTGATTATTGCTATTGCCATTACTATTAGCATTCGTTGAAGCCCATCCTGCAGCATACCCATCCCTATAATTCGAGACATATATCCTTCAACCGTTCTATCAGGATAATGAGCCCACAAAAGAACAATTGAAACAATCAGCTATCTACACAAGACGAGTACAAATTCCCGGAGCTTTCATGATATTTTGGGCCATTGGATTTTTGATTCTCCTTAAATTAGAATATTCAAATGCAGCAATTATCAATAGAGAACTACTAGATCTATATAATATTAGGTTCCAGCATTACCATCTACTAATCTGACATTGGTAATTGATCATTTCGTAATAAGGAATCAAAATAGATATGATTCATTGTGATCTTGCCTAGACTAATTTCATTATTCGAACAAAACTGGCAATAAATAATAGGATTTAATTTTAGTATTAGGGAGCTTGTGGCGTTATTGATCCCGATGACGGCCCTGATGACGAGGACGATGGCCCTGATGACGAGGACGATGGCCCTGATGACGAGGATGAGGGGAATAACGGGGATGAGGGGGATGACGTCCCTGATGACGATCCAGAAGAGTTTAATGCTGGGGTTGACGGAGTGCTTTTTGGCAATCCACAAATTTCAGATTCAGTACTATTGACGAAGCTGAGTCTAGGATTGTCTGGTCTACAGAATTGCTTTACTTGTTCTGGAGTTAGTCCATGCGAGTTCTGACCTTGTTGAGCTTTGACCTGATTTGTAGTTATTATAATGAGAGCTAGCATCATTATACTAAATTGCAAAATATAACGATGGTGCATTTTTTCCATCTTTTATTGGAAAATATCTATTTAAAAGTCTTTATATCCTCAATTCATTTTTGGCTTATACCCTGGAGAGACCACTCCTTAAGGCGTTAGGCGCACGTACAATGATAAATAGGATACGTCAATTTTGTCACCATCCTAGAATATCAGTCTACACCTAGAAGTCAGTATTTTCAATAATATTTATAACATGGCATCACTCACAACGTATTATAACGTTAAGTCCGGGATTATTAATCCGGATGGTTTAAAGAAATCCGAATGTGTTAATAATCCGGTGTTATCCGGATGTGTTAAACGTATTGCATATTAACGGAATTAGTATATTAATTCGCATCGACTAGCTGCTACTATCTATAGATATCATCAATTAAGTTAAGAGAAATTAGTTCATCACGAGTCATGATAATTCACCTATCAACAGGATCAGCTAGTCATGAGTCAGTTTGGGAACTTTAATAACTCTTCGTATTCGGATCGTTATGCTTGATATTATGCTCTATCGATCGAGATGTAAGTTCATTATTTTAGGGTGTAATTTACAACGTAGATATCCCTGCTTTATAACAATTATTGGTTAATATGGGCAGGGGCATATACACTTCCGCTTTCAGGCCGAGCATGCATAATTATTGCTGGTGGTTTGATGTGTGTATTGTAAGATACCATCATAGAATTGGATAAAAAAAGTCATTGACACCCGAGATGCCAGGGTTATTTTCCTACCTAAGGAAGAATTTAGGTGTATGATAGTATCGTTACACAATAGATAATGCTAAAGTTATAATCGAATTTAATTATATTCCGGGTATTCTAGGTTCGCGATCTTATCGCAAGAGGAAAGAGGGTTCATATGGCAGTATAAAAACTCCCGTAGTTTCTTTAACTCCACTTATTAGTCTAGTTACACTCCTTGGTTGGTAAGATAGACTAAGGCTTGGTGCTAGAAGACAAAGACATACTACAAGTTGACGCCACAATAATTACTGGTATACTAATTATGCTTAGCATTACAGGCTTTATTGGTTCTGGCATTGGCAAGACCAGTTTTACAGGTCTGGCGAGCCTAGTCTCCATTATATTAATTCCATTTAGTGTATCTGAAGTTTTGGTAGTTCAGTTAGAACGCATGAAGCCGTCTTATGGGCTCCGCGTCAAATCGATAAGTTTGACTCTTATGGAATTCGGGTTTATCGCTCTTATTTTTCTATTTATATTATACTTCTTGTTCCCCGAAATCCAATTACAGTTTCATTTGAAATAAATATAAGGAAGTTTCGTCTCATAGTTTGAAGAAATGAAGTCGGTTGCTGGGGATAGGAGGTCTAACCAACAACCTATAGGAGACACATGTGACCTAACCTAACGTAACTGGTTCGATATCACCAGGAACCGCGATCTCATAACTTATGGTCTATGTCACGAGACATTCGTATTCATATAGGATCTTTTTTCCAGATTCTAGGTACTGATTATTTTTATATTTGAGAGCCATTCATGCAGATTGAGCAACATTCTTTGTATTCAAATTATAGTACCAATTTAAAACTGGCTACGATAGTGTTAGCATTGCTAGCTTCAATATCTTCTTTGAGTTTGTCATTAAATGTCTTCCCTATACTCACTTTCAACAAATATGCTTTTGCGCAGCAGAACCCGGTACTACCAAACTATAAAGGAGATTACCGACCTAATGAACCATCTAAAATGGCCGATAGCCGAAACAATTCGACTTCAAACGAGATACAACCCACAGCTCTTGCTCATTACCACCCCATTACTCCAACTGTCTTGCATTACTCGAGCAAATTTGATAACGGAGGTATGAACAGTATTCCAACGTTAGGAACGAGCACAAATAACCTAACTAACTCTTATAGTCTGGTGCAGCCTGTTTCGCTAGCACACTATCAACCTATTACTCCTGCAGCTTCACAGGATCCAGCTAGCAGTACTGGCCAAAGCGACTCTGGCTCCCATGGATCATCATCGGGTGCGGATAACGGTGATAACTACAATGAAGATAGTAGTCACTATAGTAGTAATGACAATGGTAACAATGACAATGTTCACTATAATAACGACCACCAAAAATCATCGTCATCAGATCATAGCTATAATAATCACAATAGTGGAGACAACGGCCGTCACAGTGTTGGCCACCATGGAAGCACTCATCATGGTAATGAGGGAGATGGAAGCGCAATTATTATCTCTTCGAGTAATAATTATGAGAATTTCGGAGATAACAATCACGGACATAGCCATTATCATGGATCTGATAACGATAACGTGGATGATGGGGGCGTTTCTATAACGTCTGATGGTGGTGCGTTTGCCTCCGCCGGCGGAGGGGATGCGTTTGCCTCCGTTGGTTGATTGGAATTCGATTCAAAACGATCTTTTAGAACGTGATGGCGCGAGTTTGTATTTTTGAAGAAGCGAGGAGCCAATTCCTAGAAATTTATCTAACATGGTATTTTCCTAATGAGCCTTTAATCATGGCATTACGCTATCACAACATAAGATCATTGAATGGTTAACTGATAAAATATCGAGGGATTCTAGCTTAACTAGAGGAGCACTCCTAGACGGACTCAACAGCAGACATTATTAAATAATATTGAGTCCGATTTTGACAATGCTGGCCATAGCAGTTGATAAGGGCGAGTAAAAATAATTGAAAAAAATTGGCAGTGTAAAGACCAGGCTATACTGTAAGACAATGATCACGAGTAGGATCGCCGCTATCTAGCCCGGCACCATGTTTTATGAGGACAGTGGCCATCTTAGTATGAGGTAAGCCATGATAATGCGCTTGCGCTATCTAGAATAGGAACATCATATTGAACTTATGCCATGGTTGGGAGTTCATTTAGGATTGTAAATTACATCCAAAGACACCTGGCTGAGGAGGAATAGTGCACTGTAGAAGCTTGCTATTATTGGTAGTACATTACTAACGTTGTCTCCTAGCATAGATAAATTGCATCAACGTCCTGGGACGTCAATCTACACCTAGGAGTCCTGCTTCTATCGCATCATACTACTTCTATGCAGATGTAATTTCAAAATACAACAACTATCCTAGAACAATGTGTGACCTTTTAGTAATAGACATTCTGAGTGTATTTGGATCTGATGATCTTAAAGCTAGATTTTTCGCCATTATGTTCTAGTGATATTTTGTTTATCAGAAAACCAGTAGTATTATTCTTATCCTTTAGCTATTGTATTATTGGCTTAGTCTCTATTTTGGAACTAATATGCTACTTCTATTCTTTTGAATTGTGAATCACACATAATTGTAACATAGTAAATATATAAAACCGGTGGTATTTTCATACATAGTCAGTCATTATGATCACACCAACAAATTAGAATCTAACTTGATAGGAATTAATTACTGCTACTGAGTGCTGCATACCTATTCGTAATTCTTATTGAGCGAATTTTAAATGCACTCTCCAGAATTTGATTTTATGTTCATCTAATATGATAATTATTATGACTAATGATAACATAACGATGGCATTATTATCGGAATTTAGTTTTTTGTAATTGTGGTGACTTCCAGCGGCTTGCCCATTTTCCCAACTCAGTCATGATAATTTCTAGCTCCCTTGCTTGTGGCGTCATACGATATTCTACTTTCGGAGGTATTTCAGCATAAATTTTCTTAGAGATAAGACCTTCACGTTCGAGCTCTAATAGCCTGTCTGATAAAACAGTACTACTTATTCCTGGCAGAGCCCTTTTTAATTCGTTGAAGCGAATGACATCTCTATCGCAAAGATTCTTTAGAACTAATAATGACCATCGTCTTCCCAGAACTTCCCAAATATTGGCTATCTCACATTCCTGAGTCTGTACTCTGCTGTGTTCCTTCATAATACCTAGTCATGTTTTCATATTGCGTACTTAGTCATAAGGATTTTAGCTACGAATTTCCTTTTGTTTATCTGTATCTGTGGTACGCCAATTATTGTGCTCTTCTTCCTTGCTCACAAGGATACAAAAAAGACGACAACATGATAATAAGTGGAATAAGCGCATATTGCATTACAATACCTCAATATTGTTTTCACTCACTTCACTAAGTGCAGGGGCGACACGTGTACCTATTAATTTAGTTGCTCGCATGAGCTTCTCATGAGATAAAGAGGCTGGATTCATCATAAAGGTGATGCGCGATATGCCGCCTAGCGCTTTGCTGTGTCTACTTATCTTCTCTACTACTTCATCTGGATCGCCTACAAGCAACGCACCTTGAGGACCTCGCTGCGCATCAAAACTAGCAAGCGTCATTTTAGGCCATCCTCGCTCTTTACCAATCTCAGACATGGTACGTGCATAACCTGGATAGAAGTCGTCTACTGCCTCTTGAGTACTCTCTGCAACATAGCCAAGCGAATGTACACCTACCTTCAATTGATCAGGCGAGAACCCGGCTCGCCTTCCAGCCTGCCTATAGAGATCTATAAGAGGCCTGAATGTGTGAGTTTTGCCGCCTATGATTGCTACCATCAATGGGAGTCCAAGCAAACCAGCACGGATAAATGATTCTGGTGTGCCACCAACGCCTAGCCATACTGGCAAAGGATTCTGCAAGGGCCTTGGATATACTCCCTGACCATTTAGAGTAGGACGATGGTTGCCAGACCAATGTACATTTTCACTATTATCGCGAATCTTTAGCAGCAAATCAAGCTTTTCTTCAAAAAGTGAGTCATAGTCCTCCAAACGTAATCCAAAGAGAGGAAATGCTTCTACAAATGAGCCGCGCCCAACAACCATTTCAGCCCGGCCTTGCGATAGAAGATCCAAGGTTGCAAATTCTTGAAATACCCTTACAGGATCTGCAGCACTTAATACCGTCACAGCACTGGTAAGACGTATGCGTTTAGTTCGCGCAGCTGCCGCAGCTAGGATGAGGGCAGGAGCCGAATCGAGGAACTCCCTACGATGATGTTCGCCTATTCCAAACACATCTAACCCAATTTTATCTGCATATTCAATTTGTTCGACTAATCTTTGCAAACGCTCAGATGGGCTGACTGAAATGCCAGTGTCGTCCCATGCTGCGAAGCTATCAATTCCTACTTGCATCTAATATTGATTAAGTATCATATTATTTAAGCACAGTAATAGTAACTAACTTAGTTGGTATGAACAACCATAGTAAGTGAGCTGAAGTTTACTACAGAGATGTACATTGCAAATATAAAATGTCGCTGCTAAATTATAACGATAGATTATTGTATCAGTAGGAGAATGAGGAATATCCTTCTTACTAAAGGGGTTCAAATAACTTTATGATAGGATGCTCAGTAGCTTTGAAGTGTTTAGTTGCATGCTTGTTTTTTGAAGAATCGCAACATCCTACATGACCACATGATAAACAAAGCCGTAAGTGTACCCAGTCATCTCCAGTCTTTTCACATTCTTCACAGCCTTTCGTATTTGCTTCAGCATCAAGGTTTACTTGTTTAATATGACTACAAGGTTTTTCTAGACATATCTATACATAACAATAAAATTTCAATGTTATAAATTCAACAGTAATCTCAGTATCATCTGGTATGTTTAATATTACCTACTCATTAAGAAATTACTGCCATATTTAAGAGCACTGAACCATAAGTACGATAGATGAAAAGCAAAGGTACAACAAGCAAAGCAATTAAAAAATTAACCGTGCCTGTAAATATAGGTTCTGATCATATACAAGGCTCTGTTAATGCGCCATTTAATATTGTAGAGTATGGTGATTATGAATGCCCATATACTGGTATGGCTCATCCAATAGTCAAGGAAATAATTAGGCAGTTTGGCGACAAATTATACTTTGTATTTCGCAATTTTCCGCTTAATGATATACATCCTTATGCACAAAATGCAGCAGAAGCTGCTGAGGCTGCTGCAGTTCAAGACAAATTCTGGGAGATGCATGATTATTTGTTTGAACATCAGAAAGCATTAGATCATAGTCATTTACTGGAATATGCAAAGAAAGTGGGATTAGATATTGATAGATTCAAAAAGGATTTGGCTGGACATGTCTATACTTCTTTAATAGATGAATCACTAAAAACTGGTATCAATAGCGGTGTTGAGGGTACTCCAACTTTCTATATCAATGGAGTGCGCTATGAAGACTCTTGGGACTTGCAAACATTTTCTAAGACCATAAAACGATACCTAGGAGGACAGATATAGAAATGAAATCAGTTCAAATTAACAGATACGGAGGCAGTGAGGTTATTGAGATTAACCAAAGCATCCCTGAACCAGCTGTATCTGCAGGAAAAGTTTTAGTTAGCGTAAAAGCAGCTAGCGTAAATCCAGCAGATTGGAAGATTCGTGAAGGAGGCTTGCAACAAATGATACAGCTTCAATTCCCATCTACCATGGGGATGGATTTCTCTGGTGTTATCAAACAGGTTGGAGAAGGTGTCTCTAATTCAGAGTTTAACCAGGGAGATGAGGTATATGGACAGGCTGGTGTTGTTAACGGAGGTTCAGGAGCATTTGCAGAAATGGCTTTGGCAAAGACTGAAACTATCGCAAATAAACCAAAGAGGCTAAGCCATGCCGAAGCGGCAGCCTTACCGCTTGTAGGCGTTAGTGCTTGGCGAGCACTTGTAGAAAATATTGGATTGTCAAAAGGGCAAAAGATTCTAATTCATGGTGGTGCAGGAGGAATAGGATCTATAGCCATACAACTTGCAAAGCATCTAGGCGCATATGTAGCAACAACAGTAAGCACAAATGATAAGCAGTTTGTACAAGAGTTTGGAGCAGACCAGGTCATAGACTACAAGACCCAGAACTTTGAAGATATGATACATGATTATGATGCAGTTTTTGATACGGTAGGTGGTGATACATACAGGAGGTCTTTTAAAGTCTTAAAGAAAGGAAGCGGCATAATTGTTTCTATGCTAGAACAACCAGACCCACAGCTAATGGATCAACATGGCGTCAAAGCCATATTTCAGTTCACACAAGCAGATAGCGAGCGGTTGACCAAAGTGGCAAAGTGGGTAGATGAAAATAAGGATATAAGGATAAATATAGCATTTTCATTGGATGAAGCAGGCGAGGCGCTTGACTACCAAAAAGATGTACATCCAAGGGGCAAAGTAGTCTTAACTGTATGAGGAGCAACTACACTAGAGACGGTAACTATGAGCAATGCACGCAGAGGACTTCCTCTAACCAGCTCTCGTATTGAGAAGATATTTCCGAAATTAACTCCAGCTCAGATTGATCGCATTGCAGTGCATGGACATGTACGTTCGGTGCAGTCTGGCGAAGTAATAATAGAACAGGGAGATACGTCAGTACCGTTCTTTATCGTAACCACAGGCGAAGTCGAGATCGTACGTCCCTTAGGGGCCCAGGAGACCCTTATTACTGTCCATGGTCCTGGTGAATTCACAGGAGAGGTTAACATGCTCTCTGGTCGACGGTCTTTAGTTCGGGCACGTGTTACCAAGCCAGGTGAGGTAATTGAACTGGATCCTCAACAAATGCTCGGATTGGTACAGACTGATGCTGAGCTCAGCGATATATTGATGAGGGCTTTTATTCTTCGTAGGGTAGAACTAATATCTGCTGGCGTTGGAGATATTGTCCTTGTTGGGTCGACGTATTCTGCAGGTACGTTACGGATCAAAGAGTTTCTTATGCGCAATGGACATCCATACTCCTACATAGATTTAGAACGCGACCCTGACGTACAGAATCTGTTGGATAGTTTCCAAATTTCTGCCAGTGAAATATCAGTATTAATCTGTCGAGGCCAGCTTGCACTTCGGAATCCCAATAACCAAGAAATCGCAAACTGCCTTGGTTTCAATGAGTCTATTGACCAAACCCATGTTCGAGATCTTGTAATCATCGGAGCTGGTCCCTCAGGATTGGCAGCCGCAGTATACGGAGCTTCAGAAGGACTAGATGTCCTAATGCTGGAGACAAGTTCCCCTGGTGGTCAAGCAGGTTCAAGCTCAAGGATCGAAAATTACTTGGGATTTCCTACAGGTATTTCTGGCCAGGATCTGGCAGCTAGAGCATATAATCAGGCACAGAAGTTTGGTGCACGTATGCTCGTTGCTAATGCCACAAGACTCATCTGTGACCGCAATCCATACGTTATAGAGCTTGAGAATAGGACTCTGATTTCTACTCACACTGTTATAATTGCCACTGGTGCACAGTATCGAAAGCTTCCATTGGACAACCTGTCACGCTTTGAAGGTGCAGGAGTCTACCATGGTGCGACCTTTGTGGAAGCGCAGTTGTGTGGAGGAGAGGAATTAGTTGTAGTAGGCGGAGGAAATTCAGCAGGCCAGGCTGCCGTGTTTTTAGCACAGACTGCAAAGCGTGTACATATGCTAGTCAGATCTACTGGTTTGGCTGCTACTATGTCACGATATCTAATTCGTAGGATAGAGAATACTCCCACGATCATATTGCGACCACAAACAGAGATTGTAGCAGTAGAAGGAGGCAATCATCTTGACTCCGTCTACTGGCGAAACAGCCAAACAGGACAGACTGAAAAACACGAAATCAGGCACATATTCGTCATGACTGGTGCTGATCCAAATACTCACTGGCTTGATGGCTGTATCGCGCTAGATGCTAAGGGCTTCATAAAGACAGGTCCCGACCTTTTGCCAGAAAATCTGACCGATATACGCTGGTCCCTTACCCGTCAACCATACTTGCTTGAAACCAGTTTACCAGGTGTTTTCGCAGTAGGTGATGTGAGGGGCGGCAGCATCAAACGTGTTGCATCTGCAGTCGGTGAAGGATCAATTGCAATCTCCTTTGTTCATAAAGTACTCCAGGAATAGAAAGAGAGTAACTGGTGTCTATTTCTATTATCTGGCTTTATCAGGAGTCATTAGTCTGTGGTATAATCCTAGATGAAGCTTTTGTCCATATTGGTTATGGCGGTCACAGGTGCAGATGTAATTGAGATCATTAGCAGCGACTTTGCTAAATGCTTATTTGCTGTAATGTAGCAAAGCATTTGACGTTAAATAATAGAAGAATAGAGGAGTTATAATCATCTAGATCACATTTGTGTTAATTTAATCAGTAACAATACTCTTATTTACTGCTATTGTTATTTTACGTTTTTATCAATTAAACATGCCAACGTTGATTCTAAAGATTGATCTTTTTATTCGTGGTTGTCCTATACGTAGGAATATACTACAGTATATCGGTGCAGTAAATAATTATCTCATCTTTCAGAATGAAGGATTCTAGATTATCTTCCAACAGACACCTAATTCATAACCGGTGTTTTTCTATTCTCTGTAGTATCAAAATAGAAAATGAACTATCCTTGAAATTACTTTTAGGAATGTATTTAAGATATCAATCGAGATTAGAACATTTTAGTATAAAAATGGTCTGAATTGTCCCTACAACAGTGGGGGAGACTGTACCAGTAGGGAGCTAGTAGTTATATAATTTAGATAGAATTTTCAACTAAGTGACTACAACAAGGACAACAGCAAAGGAACAAAAAATTATAGCTCCATTACAGGCTTTAGGCAACAAAGACGCCGAGGAAATTTTGATGAAGTTATTGCGAATAGTCCAGAAACATGCAGATAAAGAAGGCTGTAAACACTGTGAGGAAATACTAGAAGTTGTCTTTACGTAGATACGTCATCGTTTTCTACTCCCCTACAGTTTAGGAAATGACTATCATAACAATGTTGATTAGGAGCACACCATGTTTTAGCGCAGATATTACAAGTCATAAAAGTCCCGTTGTTATTATCGCAATAGTCACACTTGTGACAAGTGTTCATACTAAAATTGTCTTTATAGATCATTTCATCTGTCCCTATAACCGTGGTTATATATCTTAATTGTCTGACCTTTTATCCTAGTCATGCGTTATAGCTTGACTGATTATCACACCGGAAGCAATTGCTTGAAATTGATTTGGTGTGTTGCACGCAAGTCAATGTAGAATTCATCTGGTACCTCATCCTATCCTATACTGGATTATCTTTTAGTCACTTTACCACTTATGGGCTCAAGTGTGTGTAAATCAAATTTGACCTAATTAAGGGCCCGTTAATTGCTTGACGTGAAATGATGGAGCACCCAATTACATTTGTGCCAGTGCACTGCCTGGACGCATTAATGAGTTGTATTGCAATTCTCACAGGGGGTAGGACTAGAATAGGGATTAAGTATGGACGTGGCCATAACTATGCGTATTTCAAAGACACAAAGATATCGCCTGTTGGTGTACTGCCCAGTGATCCGACCCGGACAATCGGTCATATGTGGATCATTGTGGTACGATAAACCCACCTAATCTGTTCAGCCCGTCTTCGCTTGTTGTAAGCCTCAGGCGTATTTTCCAAAATTTCAGCAGTCGTTTCGGTTTCTTCAGCCTTATCTTTGGAGAAACGTATCGCTACCTAACTATCTAACAGTCGCTAGACATTGATCTATATACTGATCTACCTGTTGGTCCTGACCTCTCTGGATATTACTAGTCCAGGCTATTTTGATAACGCTCATGCAATCAGGGCTTAATCCTGCTGCTGTCGCCGCTGTTGCTGTTGCTACATTATTGTTGATTATTGTTTTTGAATTTGTATTTCCACCACTTTTATGCATGGCTATTTTTATCTTGATTATTTCTGGAGTTGGCTTTTGTACTGGCTTTCCGAATCTAAGGTTAGAGTTAGGATGGCCTGTGCATTCAGCTAATTGAGGATGGTCACGGCATACTGATTGTTTATTTTGACATTCAGGGAAATTAGGGTTTCTGATAAAACCTGAATCACATTTCACTTTATCGGTTATACATTGACCCGTTCCCATGGGTCAATAATAGACAATTTTCTATGATATACTATTTCGCAGCCGAGCTATATATATAGCGCCAAACAAGTGAAAATGTAGCGAAGGTTATGTCGCTGAAGAGATGGGGTATGTGGGTATGATAGATACATTTTCCTTGTGCGATAACCATTATGAATATGCTGAAGGTATGGAAGAGAAATGAGAACAAGAACAGGTAATGTAACGCCTAATGGTATTCGAATAGGACTAGTGAAGAAATGAAATATCCTAACTATGAACAATTAGTCGAGATAATAAAAAATAATGGTATAGTATTCCAACGGATTACCTTAATGTCTAATATTCAATCAGATTTTTACTATGACTTGAAGAAAATTTTACACGATCAAGAATCACTCCATTTAATAGCAGGTTCGTTATTGGAACAAGCAATCAAATATAATGTAAAGTCCATTGGTGGATTAGAGTTAGGTTCTATTCCATTAACTACAGCTGTTCTAATGCTGGCCTGGGATAAAGGCGTCAACCTAACCGGATTTACAGTTAGAAAGAACGTAAAAAAGCATGGACTGCAAAAGAAAATAGAAGGTATTGTTAGAGAACCAATAATGATATTAGAGGACGTAATAACTTCAGGCAAGAGTGTAGCAAATGCCGTTGATGCATTACTTCAAGAGGGTTATAGGGTGAATAGTGTGGTTTGTATATTGGATAGACAAGAGGAAAGTATAACCAACATCCTAAAACAAAGAGATATATCTTACATCTCGTTATTCGAACATTCCGAATTCAAACCTTACATTGAAGAAAGACTAAGGAATAAAAAATTTTAGGTCTTATTGACCATTTGACCCTCTACCATAGTAGTAGGTACAGTGCCAGGATGACAATCGCATTGACAATTAGGAAATTCGATTGCTCACAAGAGAGCTCACAAGCACAATTAGGGTCAGATTTTCAACACGGAGTATCTGATGCATATCTTGATAACGCTAATATGAGTAAGTTAGATTATATACATCAACCATACAGTGGATTTGGCAATCATACATAGTATTTTAATGATGGTTATGAAAAGGGATGGTGCTCAATTGCTGGGCCTAACGTTTCAGTGGATGAACCCGAGGGGGATTTTTGGTGTAAAGATGGTCCAAAATCAGCTGGTTGGGACGTAGGTCGAACTATCAACGGTAATTTTACATCAAAGTTTCCGTCACGTAACCCGGATTAGTCACCCACTGTGGCACATTGCGTAATGGTTTTGCCTAAAAAGAACGTGCCAGTACTTGTCATAGGCTAAGAATCAGCTGAAATAAGAACAGTGATTAGTCAATCTCATACAGAGAATATAATTAAGGTTCCAAAAGAATTTGTTGAATTACTAATGATAGTATCACATCGTGGGACACTGTTGAACTATGTTTCACAATATATCTATAACTGTTGATCTAAATCATAAATGAATCGCATTTTGTTACTATTCAATATAGATTAGAATCTTCTTCTATAAAGAATAAGCACAATGTTCAATAGTATCAACAACTACAATTGTGACAGGTTCAGCAATGTCAAATCAATTATCGTAATGACACCAGTCATGATGACGACGATAATGTTGATAATAGTTCTAGGATTGCCAGTAGGTAACGTGAGTGCAAAGAAGAGTAGTGATAATGGGATAAACAATCTTGATCGATGCGTCCAAGCTGGAAAAGACGACGGAAGAGATAGTCAATTCAGTCAGTCGGAATTTGATACATGTGGATCATCCTATCAACATGGATTTATGAAAGGATGCCTATCAGTAGATGGTAACAAACGAGATGTATGTAATAGTGCGGAGGACTCAGGGTAGGCTTGGCGAGTACACAGAATGGTAGGGTATGTAGTTCAATGAAGACAATCATTGCAATATCAGTCATTAGTATGTTGGCGTTAGGGATGTCGATCTTCCCGACGGGTGTGTATGCACAAGGCAGCGCATATACCAAAGGATACAAAGACGCATTATGTGACGCGGTATCATGTAACGGACATGGATACGAACCAAGTTGTCCAGGTGATCATAGTAGTGAATACTGCAATAATTATAGAGATGGGTATACTGCAGGATGGGATGCTTCAACTAATGGAAATAGTGATGGACAACAACCACCTATGAACTCTCCACCACCTCCGTTCTCACAAGCACCAAATCAGGGTCAAGGCGCAGCCAATGGCGGCAATAACATCAACGGAAATAACAATACAATCAATCAACTACAATCACAACAAGAACAATCTGGCAATGGAAATAGTGGCAATGGCGGCAATGGTGATAACAGGGGTCAACTATCTCAA
>C688J18823_10000163_pt1 | contig 36101 bp, 29 predicted proteins | sample HopSoiMetagenom1_FD_18823 | JGI IMG/M metagenome (IMG submission 18823) | reverse complement strand
GGTGGCGGCGTTTGCGGCGTCGAGGCGCCGGAACCCCCGCCGCAACCGAGCTGTGAGAGACACAAGATAGAAAAACAGGTCGCGGAGCAAATGGCCCTAAGGAGCGTTCTGGCCGGAAACACTTGTGAGTCCTTCACGTGGGGCTTGGATGTGCGGGTTCTGCAAAGTGTTTGCGGAAATCTACCGCAAGTTTCAAAGCTACTTCTGCTGATTGTTGACATCCAGGCCGAAGTTGGGCTTCTCGTATGTGCCGAGAATGTGAACTGGCACGATTTCTCCCTTTTTCTTCTTCTTGAAGATTGGGTCCATCACTTTGAGGAGCAGTGACTTGAAGCCGGTCGTAGTCTTTGAGATTCTCGTCTCGACCCGCATTTCGCCATGAAGGTTCACCTTATGAGTTTCCAGGCCATAGGTTCCGCGCAACTGGGCGTGGGCTCCTGGAATCCCGAACTGCAGATTGGAGAAATGCGCGATGCCCTGGATGAGTTCGACCGTGCCCTTCAGGTCGGTGAGGACGCTGTCAGGATCGTCTTTGTTTTGGCCACGCGCACCCGCGCTTAGCTTTTCGACGTTCGTCTGCGTTTCATTGCTGGTGAAAGAGCCTTTTTCGATATTGAACTGCCCGTCCATTCTTAACTTCTGCAGAAAAGGAGCATCACCGGAAGGAAATTGTGCAGTTGAGGTCAGTGAAGCCTCTCCGGACATCGGCGGGTGCGGAGCGCTGACGAACAGCCTAAGAATGTCTTCGATGCGTCCGCGGTTTACGTCGAGACGCAACTGGGTGAACTTGCCTTTCTTCCCTTGAGCGCGCGCCACGCTGCCTGCGGCTGTAACGACCGTTCGCCCGAAGCGGCCTTCGACGCGTTTCAGGTAGGTGTCCCCGTGCATGCCATCGACGTAAGCGTCGAACTGAGTCTCGAGCTTCACCTTGTGCCCTCCGGACGCAACCTCGAAATCAGGGGTCTCGGTTTCTCCTGTGACATCGATGTGCTTGAGCACGCCATCAAACTTCCCATGCGAAGAGAGAAAGCCGGCGATGCCGCCGTAAATGCCGAGATTTGCATGTTCGAAGGAGTACTGGCCGGAGATCGGGGTCTCTTCAGCGTGGCCGTGCTTCCATGAACCGAAGTTGCCGGCGACGGAGATTTCCCCCGGAGGATCGGGATTGAAGAACTTCAGGCGGTATTGGATGGGGGTTTCCCAGCGAATGTTCGAGAGCAAGGCTTCGTGCACGTCGAAAACGAACGGCTTGTCGCCGGCTTTTTCGGGAGCAAACTCGACGAGAGCGCCGTTAGCTACCAGCCGTTCTACGACGTTATTGGAATGATGCGTGTGAAAAGTAAGGTCGGTGCCAAATGGCGGGATAAAAATGTGTGCGTGGATCGCGTTGATGTGATGCACGTGGTGCCGCAGAAGACCGAGGTACGTTCCTTTNATCACCAGCTTGTCAATGCTGACGAGAAGGANTCTGTTCGGGCCTTTGCGAAACTCCACGCGCTCGAGCACGCAACCGGGGGAGGGGAAGTGCGTGCGATGGTATCCGCGAGCGGTGACATCGCTGTCTCCGGCTTCTGCCAGTTCGCGGAGGATCGCCTGCTCTGAAAAGGGAAGTATGCGGATGTAAACGAATCCAAGAATGCCCAGTGCGAGGACGACCGCGGAGGCAAGGATGATGAGCTGGTGGTGGCGTTTGAGAGAGGAGCGGACCTCGGGTACGTGTGACTGCGGTTCTGCAGCAACCCTCGACACCATGAACCTTGGAGTCTGGATTGTCGCGAAATGTTGGACGGCTCGTTTTCCACGGGCTGAAAACTAATCCCTATTGATTTTTTCGGGGAAGTTGAGGAGTACTCCCGTGCTATTTCGAAGGCGCGCACTGGATGTTATGATTCCCGGTGAAGTTGCTTCGACTCGATCTTCGCCGCTACATTTGTGAGCGGATTGCTCCCGCCGGACTCTAGTCCTTCCTTCTGATTTTCCTCCGACAAATACTTTCCTGATAACGGCAGGCTCTTCGCTCGGTGATGTGCGCCCCGGTCGAACCTGCACTTCATAAAGGAGACTCTCGTGAAATTACTGGTGATTGGTTCGGGCATGATGGGTTCGGCTGCCGCGTTTGATATGGCGCGAACGCCGCAGGTGGAATCGGTAACGCTTGCCGACAGCGATGCGAAGCGCGCGCATGAAGTGGCGAAGCGGGTGAATCGGATTACGGCAAGCAGGAAGGTTCGGGCGGTTGCGCTGGAGGCGAGTGACGAAGGTGCTGCCGCGAAGGTGATGCGAGGGCATGACGCGGCTTTGTCGGCGGTGCCGTATTTCTTGAATCTTGGACTCGCGCGCGCAGCGGTTGAGGCACGGTGTCACTTTGCGGATCTGGGAGGCAACAACACGGTCGTCCGGCAGGAACTCGCGTTGTCAGGGAGGGCGGAGAAGCGCGGGGTGGCAGTAGCACCGGATTGCGGCTTATCGCCGGGAATGGCGTCGATTCTGGGCGGCGAACTGGTGCGGCGGCTGGGAGGTCGGGCCGATGCGTTGCGCCTGTATGTCGGAGGACTGCCGGGACGGCCTACGCCACCATTTCATTACCAGCTCGTGTTTTCAGTGGAAGGACTGATCAATGAGTATGTCGAGCCGGCGCGCATTTTGAGGAAGGGAAAGCTGACCATGATTGATCCGCTGACCGAGCCGGAGGATTTTCACATCCCGGGATTCTCGACTCTGGTGGCGTTTCATACGTCAGGCGGGACTTCCACGCTGCCGGAGACTTTTGAGGGGCGAGTGGGCGAGTGCTTTGAGAAGACACTTCGGTATCCGGGGCACTACGACTTGCTTTGCGAGTTGAAGGAACTTGGACTTTTCTCGAGCGAAAAGATGAAGTTCGGAAAGGCGGAGATTTCGCCGCGCGCGATGATGTCGAAAATCTTTGAAGGGAAGTTCGCGTCCAAGGGGCCTGACGTTTGCATCATGCGGCTGGAGGCACATGAGTCGGTGAACCGGGCGGGGACGCGGGGCCTGCTGGGCGGGCGGCTCAAGGGGCGTGTGGCATCGTTCACCATGGTCGATCATTACGATCCGAAGACGGACATGAGCGCCATGATGCGGACGACGGCGTTTCCGGCGTCTATTGTCGTGCAGATGCTGGCCTCAGGCGCTATCGGGAAGCGCGGGGGCGTGCTGCAGGAACTGGATGTGCCGGCGGATCTGTTCCTGGATGAGATTGAAAAGCGGGGGATCCGGGTCGAGTACGCGATGGAATAGTGCAGCGTTTGGGTCGGCTTTGCCGGTGTTGCACGCAAGGCGCTGCAAGCAACTTCTCTGCGGCGATTTGCGTTGTTCTATTTGTTTCGGTAGCCTTCTGGCTCTGTGCCAGGAGGCTTTCTTGCGTTCTGCTTCGCGGGCGTGTGTCATCTTCACGTTGATTGCGGCGTTTGTTCCTGCTGTTTCCGCGCAGGTCACCCGGCTAGACGTGGACTTGAGTGATGCGCCGCGGAATATTTATCACGCGCATTTGCAGATTCCTGTGCACGCGGGCGAGACGGCGCTGGTATTTCCGAAGTGGATTCCGGGGAACCATCGGCCTAGCGGACCTCTGGCTAGCCTGACGGGAATTCACATGGAGGCCGGTGGGCGGACGCTCGCATGGCAGCGGGATGACGTGGATATGTACCTGTTTCACGTGACGGTGCCGGCCGGCGTGCAGACGATTGATGTATCCCTGGACGCGCTCACCTTCCTCGAAAACGCAGGAGCCAGTGGACCGGGGGCATCTTCTAACGTGCTGGACTTGAACTGGAATGCGGTGTTGCTGTATCCGAAAGATTCCCGCTCCGACGATGCCATGTTTGAATCGTCGATCACACTGCCGCAGGGCTGGAAGTTCGGCACTGCGCTCCCGGTGAAGAGTGTCTCTGGCGATAAGGTCGAGTTCTCCCCGGTTTCATTGACTACGCTGATCGACTCGCCGGTGATTGCGGGCGTCCACTATCGCCGGGTTGAACTGACGGAGCCGGGCGAGAGTCCCGCTCACGTAATGGACCTGGTCGCGGAAGCGGATAACGATCTCGCGATGTCGCCGCAGGATCTCGCTTCGTATCAGAAATTGGTTGCGGAAACCGGCGCCTTGTTCGGGGCGCGGCACTATAAGAATTATCACTTTCTGCTTACGTTGAGTGATCAGGTCGGGGAACACGGGCTGGAGCACCACGAGTCGAACGACAGCGTGACGGCCGAGAGGACGTTTCTTGATCCCAGCATGCATATGCTGTTTGCCTCTCTGACACCGCACGAATTCACGCATTCGTGGAATGGGAAATATCGGCGTCCGGTTGGGCTGGCCACGCCGAACTATCAGGAGCCGATGATCGGCGATCTGTTGTGGGTGTACGAAGGGATGACCGATTACTGGGGAGGTGTACTGGCGGAGCGAAGCGGGTTCCTGACGGACGAACAGTACCGTGAGTCGCTGGCGGAGACGGCGGCGGCGCTCGATCACCGTGCGGGCCGTTCGTGGCGTCCGCTGGAGGATACAGCGCGTTCGGTGCAGACGCTGCGGATGCTGACGGCTCCGCAGTGGTACAACTGGCGGCGTGGTCTCGACTACTATCCCGAGGGCGAACTGATCTGGCTCGAGGTGGACACGATCATCCGCCAGCAAACGCATGGGCGTCGATCTCTGAACGATTTCTGCCGGAGTTTTGAGGGCGGCGAGAGCGGGCCGCCGAAGGTGGTTCCGTACACATTTGACGATGTGGTGCATGCTCTGAATGAGATTGCGCCATACGATTGGGCCGGACACTTCAAGGAACGAGTGAATGCCACCAGCACGCACGCGCCTCTCGGCGGAATCGAGAGAGGAGGATGGAAGCTGGTCTATAGCGAAAAGCCGAACGGGTTTGAGCAGGCGCTTGAGAAGCTCACGAAGTCGGCGGATTTCACTTATTCATTGGGAATCACACTTGCGCCTGACGGGTTGCTAAGGGACGTGATCGTTGGGTCGCCGGCATATCAGTCGGGAATTGGTCCGGGTATGCGGCTTGTGGCGGTGAACGGCCGCAAGTGGTCGCCGGAGATCCTGCGGGACGCGCTGGGGGCGGCCAAGGGAAGTGATCGGCCGATCGATCTGCTGGTCGAGAATGCGCAGTTTTTTAAGACGTATTCGGTGGCCTATCACGAAGGGGAGAAGAACCCGCATCTCCAGCGAGTGCAGTCGCAGCCGGACCTGTTGGGCGAGATCCTAAAATCGCTGTCCCGATAGCGAACTCCGGCCCGGTTCTAGTACCAAAGTAAGTTACTGGGACCCCAATCACTGCTACAATTTTGTATAGATCGAAAGAATATCTAGACGCAGGTCTTTCATGGACAGATTTTCGCGAATCATTGCGAATCGGCTGCTTGCAGCCAGTCTCTGTGCCGGTCTGTCCGCCGTTTCCGCAATGGCGCAGATTTCGGTGCGATCCCTCAAAGTGCTAGGCAGCAAAGATGTGGTGGAAGTAGAAGTTGAATCTAGTGACCGCATCATACCTGAAACACAGGTGTTAACTGGTCCAGATCGGCTCGTTATTGACTTCCCGAATTCGCGTCCTGCCGGCGATGTGCGGAGCCAGTCGGTGGATCGCGGCGATGTCAAAGATGTCCGTATCGGACTGTTTCAATCGAAGCCTCCAGTGACGCGGGTCGTCATCGACCTGAAGAGCGCACGGTCGTACCAGGTGTTTCCGTATGGGCGCACTGTAATGATCAAGGTGATCGGCGGTGCCGCAAGCGCGGTGGCTCAAACGGAATCGAGCGGAGGAAACCCAAAGCTGGTAACGGCGAATTTTGCAACGCGCTCGGAACCTGTGCACATTGAAGCTGTGCCGGAGCCTCCGCTGCAGGTTTCGTACCTGCACGGAATGTTGAGCATCCGGTCGAACAAGGCAACCTTGTCTGAAGTGCTGTACGCGGTGCAGCAAAAGACAGGTGCTGACATCGCGATCCCTGCCGGTGCAGAGCAGGAGAAGGTTGTTGCATCTGTCGAACCGGCACCGGCTCCAGAGGTGCTGGCGCGCTTGCTAAACGGCTCTCGGTTCAATTTTCTGATTCTGAGCGCGCCAGATGATCCGAATAAGCTTGATCGCGTGATCCTCAGCACGCGTACGGAAGGCAACTTCGTTTCGCCTTTGCCACAGATGCAAAACGATGACAACGCTGGCGAGGACGACGAGCCAGCAGTTGTGCGGAACAATCAACAACAGCAGCCCGACAATCCAGTTCCTTCCGTTGAGAATCAGATGCCTCAACAGAGCAGGCCCCCGGAGGAACCACAAGAGGGCGTGGACCCGCCTCAGCAGCAGTGAGAAGCCTTACAAAACTGAAAATGGAATGCGCTTCTAAGGGGGCGTAATCAAGCGGATTGGGACTGGCGAGGAGCCAGTCACAGGATTACTGGTGGTTGCATTTCCGCAACCGGCAACGTTCAGGACGGTGACGTTAATGCTTCCATCCGCCAGCACCTGGTTTACGAATACCTGCAGAAAGCCGACAATCGTCACACTTGCTCGACCGCCTGCAAATGTAAGCGGCACGCTCGTATCATAAATCGGAAGAGACACAATCGAATTGCTGGATGTAACTACGTTTCCGCTCAATCCCGTGGGATTAGCTGCTCCAGCCCTGATTCTGTAGGGATAGGAACTTGTATCCAGGGTGTCTTGCCCCGACACTGGGTTGGTCGTGGCATCGTTTGCGATTAGGCAAGCTATGGCCGCCGCGCTATCACCGGCTGGAGCGGGTCCTCCAGGATTTTCAGCTAGATCAATTTGCGGCAACACCGCGGCTGCGCCGCATCGGTACTGCGTGCTCAGGTCACATCCAGCCACGGCCGGAGAGTACTCGGGAACTCCACCGCCACCTGAGGACGCACAGGAAGGTACTGCTCTCACGGAAGCTCCAGTAACTGCAGCCGGAAGGTATTGCAGATTAGGAGTTGCGGGAGCGGCGCCAGCGGTAAAGGAAGTGCCCGTTGCGTTCGCCTGGGGCTGTAGCGTCGGCATAGAGCAGGGGGTGCCGGGTCCACAATCAGCGAAAAGCGTGAAGGTTTCCCCAATTACTCCGGAAGCTGCGTTCGGCTGTACGCCTGGACTAACAATGGCTCCGTTTGCGGTTGATACGAAGGGCTGGCACGTACCTGCACCGCAGGTTATCGCGGGTTGCAGTGGATTTTGGTTCGGAACTATCCAGGGCTTGACGCAACTCGGCTGGACGGGAGTGACTGTGCCGGTGGGGCCATTTCCGTTTACATCGGAAGCCGAGGGATTGAATGCTTCAGCTGTTGCAGTTGCGCTTACAGTGTTGGATGTCGTACCCCAAATTCTCGAAAAGAAAGTAGGCAGGTTAGCGCGGCGCACCTGCACCGTCACCATTGGGTTCACTCCGAAAGCCGCCGGGAGAGTGGAGCAATCGGTCGCACCGGTCTGGCCACCGGCCGCATAGGTGACAGTGGGAGTGCTTGGCACATTGCTGCCTACCGCGTTTTGTGTCCCCACAGCGGCCGCCGCCAACGATGCTGGACTGTTCACCCCGCCACAGACTGCGCCCCAAGACGACGTGTCGCCCGTGCCCGTCATGCCGGAAACTGAGAGTACTCGTGCCGCAGCCAATGCTGCGGCATCTGCCGAGCGTTGCGCCTCCTGGCGCGCAAGGTAGAGAGTGATGACATCAATGGAGAGCGCGGCCATGGCGATGATGGCAACCATGGCCGTGGCGACAATTACCATCGTGATGCCATGCTCCTGATTCCTACCAAGAGGATTGCGGCGCGGGAACATCGGTTTCTTCATGGGTTAGTGCTCGTTCATTGCTACTGCGGTGGCTGTGATTGTCGTCGGCAATGCAAAGCTGGAGCCGAGAAGGCTCGCGGCGCGGCCGAATTTCCACTGGTAAGCATAGGAGATGTTCACGCAGGTGCCGATCACTGCGGTCTGGCCGGTCAAAGCCGCTGGAGTACAGTTGCCCGCAGGAGTCGTCGCTGCAACTGAAGGAAAGTAGTATCCGCGATTGATAACAATGGTCAACCCGCCTGGGGGACAACCGTTGCTGTTCGCCGTGAAAGTCCAGGTGAGAGCCGATGGGGTAGCCGTCGAAGTGATTCCGCAGTCGTTCATGTTGTTTGCCGCAAAGTACTGATCGACTACGGAGAAGGCATTAATCACGGAGGTCGGTAGCGGGAAAGACGGAGCGAGCAGATCGCTTGCCGGGTCCGCTGCCGCTGTTCTCGCAGCCGTAGCAGCGACATTCGTGAGTTTCTGCTTGAGAGTATAGGCACCGCTAAAATCGAAGATGCCGACTACGAAAACGACCAACAGAGGAAGGGTGACGGCAAACTCAACCAACTGCGCCGCGTTGTCGTTTCTCCAGAAGAACTTCACGACCGTTCTGAAGTTGATTGAGCTGGGACTCATTGATTCTCCAACTTCACCACAGCGGATGAATTGATCCAGATCTTCTGCTTGCTGAGAGAAGTGAAGGGCAACCAGAATTGGAATGGATACTGAAAAGAAACTGAGATCCCACAGGTTTGCGTTCCTCCGGCCGCACTCGGGGGGACCAGCTGTACCGGAGCCTGCACGCAAAGTTGGCTACTGGCAGCCGCATCGCAGGAAGGGGTCAGCCCTGCGCAGAAATTGAAGGTGGGAGGAGTTGCCGGAGGCCGTGAGAGGGTTGGATCGAGCTTAGAGGCCAGGAGCGCGGAGTGCACAGCGGAGACGGCGTTCGTGCGCCGTAGGGGAAGAGAGTCGGTACCGCAGGTGGAACAGGATGGTGCGTACGATCCGGCGCGAGCGCCTTCCTGGGCTGCGCGGGTGATTGCGCCGTAGATGCTGAAGGCCTGACCGAACCAGAAGATGCCGAGCAAGATCATGAACATCAGCGGGAGGACGGCGGCTGCTTCGGCAATTTCAGCGCCGCGCGTTTCGCGGATGAGTTTGCAGACGACTGTGCGGGGGAGGCTCGACATGCTATGCGACTCCCCAGACGTGAGCGCCTGCATAGAGCAGGACAGTGAGCGCAAGGGCGACGCCGTACGGAACTTTCAGCGCGTTCGGATTATCGAGGGAGACACGTGCTCCGGGAAGCTGAAAGGTGACGAGCGAGACCAAAATGTGGCCCATATTGCGGAGTGATTGCCGCACGCGGCGTTTGTAGATGATCAGTGCCAGGGCCATTAGGCCCGCGACGAAAACTGACCCTAGGAGCAGGTCGATCAGCAATTCGCGGCCGGCGAATGCGCCCAGCGCGCCCGCCAGTTTCCAGTCGCCTGCGCCGAGGCTGCGCAGCAGAACGAAAGGCAGCAGAAGTCCGAGGCCCACGAGCGCGCCAATGAGCGATGAAATCAATCCGTTTTTCCCGCCGAGAATCGTGTTCGTAGCTACTCCTGCAAGTAAACCGGAAACCGTGAGCCAGTTCGGAATACGGCGGCTGCGCAAGTCGGTCCAGCCGGCGATCAGGGACAGTAGCACGGCTCCGCCCAAAATGATGGGCTTCAACTTGGCCTCCGTCCTATTCGGGCGACGGCCGGGTGTATCTCCAAACGATATTGAAGAAGCCCCATTTGTACTGGTTTCGAGCGTGCGCCAGCGGAGGCGGAGCCACTACCGCGACCAGGCCTTGCCCCCGCGAACACGGTCTCTTGTGCGGATTCTCACACACTGCCAAGGGCGAGTCAATGAACTGCCGCGCAACGAGTTCACTTCGGTTCCGTGGTGACCTTAGTGATCAAAGCTCTCAGGTATCTACCAGGAAGGCCACAAAAGCCCACAAAGCAAAAAGGCCCGAACGAATCCGGGCCTTGTCAATGAGGATTGCTTACCGGCTGAAGGCTGGAACCTGGTTGTGCTCGGCGACAACCTTCTTGGCATTTTCCGCCAGAGCCTTCGCCTGCGGCAGCAGTTCCAGACCCTTAACGACTTCGGGATCGGACTCGGCGCGAACCTTCATGCCCTCATCCTGACCGAAGGCATCGACGAAGATTTCCGACTTGATGTTCGACTTGATCCAGTCGTTGTTGTCGATCAGGTCAGCCTGCGTGTACGCGATGTTGGCTTCGTCGAGCGATTTGCGGAAGTCCTGCATGAGGGCATCATCGACTTCGAAGTTCTTGGCCGGATGATGGCTGACCACATACTTCTTAGCGAAGTTGAAGAAGGCGTAGTGCTGCAGGAGCGTGTCCTGGAAATGATTGGTCTTCGGCGTAGCAACGTTGACGTCGGGAGTGATGCCGCCGCCGCCGTACACAGTGCGACCGCTGTCGGTGAGCTTTACTTCGCGGTTCGCAGTATTGGAACTCTCGGCGCTATCGCGGCTGTAATAGTAGTCGTATAGCGACACGTTGCTGTAGTCGCGCTGGATCAGGCGTCCGCTGGGAGTGTAGTAGTGAGCTGTGGTGAGAGCGAGACCGGTGTTCTCAGACAGCGGATAGACCGTCTGGACCAAACCCTTGCCGAACGTGACTTCGCCGACTATCAGGCCGCGATCATGATCCTGGATGGCACCAGAAACGATCTCGGCTGCTGAAGCCGTGAGGCGGTTGACCAGAACAACGATCGGGTAATCTCTGCCGCCATTACCGTGCTGGGCCACATAACGCTTTTCTGCCGAGGCGCGGCCGTGATGCGAGACGATGAGCTGTCCCTTTTTGAGGAACTTGTCAGCAACACCTACGCCCTCGCTGAGCAATCCGCCGGGATTGCCGCGGAGATCGAGGATAAGGCCCTTCAGATCGCCAAAGGAATCCAGAGCTTCTGACACTTCATGCTCGGTCGTTTCGTTAAAGCCGTTGACGTGCATGTAGCCGACGCCCGGCTTAATCAGGAAGTGGACATCGACGCTGTAGCGAGGAATTTCGTCGCGAACCAGCGTGAACTCCATGGGCTTTTCGACGCTTTCGCGCGCGATGCTGATGTGAACAGTTGTGCCCTTGGGCCCTTTCAGCAGGTCAGCGACATCGCCGGTGCTCATGTTCTCGGTGGACTTGCCGTCAACCGCGATGATCACGTCTCCGGGATGAATCCCGGCTTTATAGGCGGGAGTTCCGGTAAAGGGATAGATGACGATGACCTTGTTGTTGCGTGGGCCAACGGTCATTCCGACACCGTAGTACTTGCCGCGCTGGTCTTCGCGCATCAGCGCGTAAGACTTGGGATCGAAGAAGTTGGAATGCGGATCGAGCGCGTGCAGCATGCCCGGGATTGCGCCGTTATAGATCGCCTTGTCGGGATTGACGGGCTCGGCGTAGTTGTCCTCGACAACGGCGTACACGTCGCTGAATTGCTTAAGGCTGTCCTTTACGTCAGAGTCGCCCGTGATCGACGACTGCTGGCCAGAGCGCTGGGCGAAGAGAATGCCCAGGAACCCGCAGGCTAGGAGGAAGCAAAGAACGAGGACGAGCGATCGGCGAGAACTACGAGCCATCTTGAATTTTCCTTCAGTTGAGGGCTTACGACCACCCCAGCTACCGGGCTGAATAACGTAAGTATATCACCAGCTTAGACGTCCCCGGACCCAGATAGTCACGTTCGTAACCGTTGGCCACAGGTCTACTTATCTGATGCAGGTTGAGCCGTTCCGGTTCCTTCTGGGGACGGAATTCCGTGCGCATACTCAGGATTTCAACTGTTTTGCCACATTGATGATGGCTGCCGGGCTGCGTTCAACGTCGTCGTCCGTCGTAGCCCAGCTTGAGACCGAGATTCGCATTGCCGTGTGTCCTTGCGACACCGTGCCGCCGCACCAGCAGGTGCCGTCCTCCTGTATGGCGGCGATTATGCGGCGCGTCCCTTGCGCGGTGCCAACGGAAACCAAGACCTGATTCAGGACGAGATCATTCAGCACCGCGAACCTGCTGAACGCAACCGGTCCGCAAAGAGTTGGGCTTGGCGGCAGTTGCGTTCGATTAAGTCCTGCAAGCCCCTTTTGCCAGCGATCGCATAGCAGCCCAAAGTTCCACGCCGCGAGCCCGTCGCGATGCGTCCGGAGTGTATTGCCAGGGTTCACGCCGGAACCTTGTGCCAGTAAGTGGCAGTGCCCCACGATAGAGCTCGGCGAGGACCTGCCTTGGTTCGAAGGGCTCAGAGCGAAGGTGCCCCGCCAGAGCATTCAGTCCCGCGACCTGTTCCGGTTTCGGCGCGACGTCCCGGTCATTGATCTGTTTCAAGTACCGCGATGCCCGGCTTGCAGCGTCTCACAATAGGTCTTCCACAATTTCCTCCAGAACCGAAACTCACAGCAGACGTAAGAAGAACAATCAAAAAGTGTAGATCGCGGGTGGTTGTCACGTTTAAGTCTGGCGAGCATTGCCGCTTTCCGAGCGAGAAAGTATGATGAACGGCATGAGTTTTTCTGAGACGATCTTCCTGTTCTTCCTGGCCCTACTTGTCTTTGGGCCAAAGAAGCTGCCGGAGATCGCCCGCCAGGTCGGCAAGTTCATGAACGAATTTCGCCGAGCCTCCAACGAATTCAAGGCGCAGATCGAGCAAGAGATCGCGCAACTCGAGGTCGAGAAGAAGCCGACCATTCTGCCTCCGCATCCGATTGAGGGGACGACCAGCCGGAGTGTTGCAGGATACGGGGACACGCTCCCCGGGGAAACGATGCCCGTTTCACCTGACGCGACGGAGGCGACCGCTACGCTAGCTGCTGCTGAGCCCGCCCCGCCCACATCCGAGGCGTCGCCCGAACCACCACCTGTAGCTACAGAGGCCGTCCATCCCGCGGACGACGTGACATCCCCACGTTCCCAGGAGTCGCATGCCTGAACTCGCTACTCCAGTCGAGCCGAAAGAAGACGAAACAGACGCGATGCCCACGATGGGGTTCCTCGATCACCTTGAGGAACTGCGTAAGCGAATCATCTACAGCATCATCTCGGTAGCCGTGGGCTTCTGCCTTTGTTGGTGGAAGGTCGAAAGAATTTACGATTTCATTCAGCGCCCCATCATGGATGCTCTGCAGAAGAACGGGATGGCGGAGAAACTTGTTTATCTCAATCCGACCGAGCCATTCAACCTGTACTTGAAGACGGCGGCGTTGGCCGGATTATTCCTTACTTCGCCATTCGTGCTCTACCAGGTCTGGATGTTTATCTCTCCGGGGCTGTATCGGAAGGAGAAGAAGTACGTCGTACCTTTCATGGTTTCCACCATTGCCCTGTTCACGTGCGGCGGATATTTCGGATACAAGATTGTCTACCCCGCGGCCCTGGACTTCCTGATCAATTTCGGTAAGCAGTTCAAGCCGATGATCACGGTTAACGAATACACGTCGTTGTTCCTGAGCATCATCCTCGGAATGGGACTGATTTTCGAGATGCCGATACTCGTCTTCTTTCTGGCGCTGATGGGGATCGTCAGCGCTGGGTTCATGTGGAAGAACTTCAGGTACTCCATCCTGGTAATTTTCATTATTGCTGCGATCGTTACGCCCACGACCGACATCCTGAATATGTGCATCTTCGCCGCGCCGATGATCGCGCTATACGGCCTGAGCATTGGAGTCGCATGGCTGGTGCATCCGAAGCAGCGTTCCGCGCGTAACGCCAAACAGGCTTCATGAAAGCTTCGAGACGGGTGATCGTGCTGCTGCTGGCATCTTCACTGGCGTTATTGGCATGCGATCGCAATAAGTCAACCATCGAGGTGCAGCCTCCGGCGGGACTGGATCCAACGGGCGCCCCCCTGAATCTACCTGCAGATAGTGGTCCGGCGCCGACGTTTGACGGTGATCGCGCCATGCAGTTCGTGAAAGACATTGTAAAGTTCGGGCCGCGTCCTCTGGGCAGTTCGAGTCACAAGAAGGTGGAAGATTTCATCTCTTCGAAACTCAAGGGCGATGAGGTAGAAAACGATACGTTCATGGCAGATACGCCGGCGGGGAAATTTCCGGTGCACAACGTGATCGCCAAGTTCCCGGGAAGAAAAGACGGCATCATTCTGATCGCCAGTCATTACGATACGAACTATCCGCTGAGGGACAGTTCCTACGTAGGAGCGAACGACGGTGCTTCTTCCAGCGCTGTGCTGCTTGAACTCGCGAATCAGCTTCGGGGAAAGCCTCGCGTCGGCTACAGTGTCTGGCTGATCTGGGACGACGCTGAGGAGGCAATGGTACCGGAGACGCAAATGGACTTTATGGCTGACAGTCTCTACGGGATCAATCATCTCGCCGACAAATGGCAGGCCGATGGCACACTGAAGAAGGTGAAGGCATTTCTATTGGCCGACATGATTGGCGATGCGGATCTGAACATAGATCGCGATCTGAATTCGACCGCATGGCTGGAAGATGTTGTTGGGGAGGCCTCCAAGCGACTCGGCTATCAGTCGCATTTCTTCGCGCGCGACAATAAAGTTTCGGATGACCATCTGCCGTTCATGAAACGCGGAGTGCCATGCGCCGATTTGATCGACTTCTCGTACGGGTACAACAACGTGTTTTGGCACACCCCGCAGGACACGGCTGACAAACTGAGTCCGCAGAGCCTGCAGATTGTTGGCAGCGTAATTCTTGAGACGGTGCGCATTCTCGAGAAGATGGAACCGCTGCCGCCGAAGTGAGCAGGGGTATTTAAGAAATCTCTAACCGTGAAGGAACCCTGCAGGTGCACGAAGGAAAGCCATTCACCTGCATCCTTCGTGCACTTTGTGATTTACAGGATGTTGAGGGCCGTAGCGACGCACGATTGCAACTCCTGACCGGTATCGATCACCGTCTTGCGCAGCGTAATCGTCTCGAACCGCTCCTTCACTTTCAGATACAGCTCGAAGTCCCGATTGCGAGCGGCATGTTGTCGGCTTGCGGCAGCGCTCTGAAGCCGTTGGCGAGCGAGTTCCTGCGAGCAGGTGCACTCCAAAATCCGCCAAGGTTGGTGCAAGGCATCGGCGACAGAGATCACGTTGTCAACCTGGTATCGGCGCGAAAACGGGCGCCCATCGAGAAAGATACGTCGCGAGGGATCGCGAGCGAGCAAAGATCGCGCAGTGGCCAGTATCAACTGCAGAACAAAATCATCCTGGCGCGACGAATACTCGATTTCCTCCGTGGTGAAGAGAGTGTGCCGAAACTCGTCTTTACTCAGCACTCGACCCGAAGTGCGCACAGCAAGTTCATGGGCCAGTGTAGTTTTACCCGTTCCGGGCAAACCAGCCATAAGAACAATCATAAAAAGGGAATCCTACAGGATTAATGAAAAGGCGGACCAACAAGGTGGGCAGGAAGAAACTTTGAAGGCTTGAAACTTGAACCTGTTTTACTTCGTCCCGCCGCCGAGCGCGACCTCGGTCGAAGGCGTATCGGGCTTGTCCTGATCTGGACGCTCCATCGGGATTATCGTCTGGGTTTCGCGCCACTCGTTGTAATGGCCGCTGACCATGACGTGGAAAACCCACTGGCGCCGCTCTTCTTCTGGTTCTACCAGACCGAGCGCCTTCATGTAGAAGAGGTAGTGTTCCATCCAGCGGATCTGTTCTTTGTTCATCCCACGCCGTTGCAGATCGACGGTGACGCCAGCTAGATGCGAGGACGCTGTTTCGCCGTCCCACGGAGCGGCGTTCCGGTTGTGCCGCCGAAGCTTCTTCTGCACCTTGACGGTGCGCACAGCCGAGTTTACCTGGATCTGCTGATGAAAACGGTTGTAGTACGCCAGGCTCAAGTCGTCGATGAAGTTGAGCGTCCAGGGACGGCAATAGCGACGTGAACGATCGAGCCGCGGATCGATGCGCAGCGAATCGCCGGCGATGATTTCGATCAGGGAGCCATCCGCCTTGAGCGCTTCCAACTCCGTTTCGTCCTGGATGCGGGGCAAGTTCAGCCGGTCCACTTCCGCATTCTGAATGAGCAAGGATTCGTGCGAAGGACGGAACATCGGATTCCAGCGCAGCCAGCGGAGATGCTTACGGTGGGCGCGATGCACGGTTGCGTGGTGCACGGCAAAAGCCTTGAGAGGCATTCCCGCGCAGACCGCCAGTGCGGTCAAAGCTAAAATTCGGAATCTGAGGAAGCGTTTCACGCGTGATTCGTGCGCCGGGATGAGTTCCGGCTTCCTTACTTTCGGCCCTGCGATCCTCCGCAGGTAGCGGTTATTCTAAGCCATGCTGTCAAAGGGGCCAACCTGATACAGCCTGGAGCCGTTACTTGGGTACTCGTTTTCCGGGTGACCCAGTTGTGATTACCAGCAAGTTACCGCGGCCCGCCGAGGCTAAAGCCCGATTGTAACGTGCAGGTTATGGGCCAATTCGGCGACGTCCTATGTGGGTCGCGAGCCACTACTTGGCTTGATTTCGATGAAAGAGATCCTTTCAGCGGTTGCCGAAAATGACCACAGTAGTGCCGGAAAAGGTCATAGCCTCTGCTGATTTACTTCGCGGCGCGTTCTAACGTCGAACGAGATCTCCCAAAGCCTGCAGCATGACCTGACCACCAACTTCGGAGATAGATTTGGTCAGAGGGATGTCCTTGGGGCAGACTTCAACACAGTTCTGCGCATACCCGCACTCCTGGATGCCACCGTCGCCCATGAGTGCCGCGAGCCGCTCGCGTTTGAGCGCCGCGCCCGTCGGATGCGTATTGAACAGCCGCACCTGTGAGATGGTAGCCGCGCCAACGAAATCGGTTGATTCGTTGAACTGCGGGCAAGCCTCCATGCAACAACAGCAGGAGATGCAGCGGGACAACGGATAGGCGGCTTCCTGTTCCTGCGGTGAGACTTTGGGACCGGGGCCAAGGTCGTATGTGCCATCGATCGGAACCCACGCCTTCACGGCCTTTAGATTTTCGAACAAGACGCTGCGGTCCGTCGCGAGATCGCGAACGACCGGGAACTTCGAGAATGGCTCGAGGCGGATCGGCTGCTCAAGATTGTCGATCAGTGCCGAACACGCCATACGCGCTTTGCCGTTGATCAGCATGGCGCAAGATCCGCAGACCTCTTCAAGACAATTCGAGTCGTAGGTAATGGGCGTGGTCGGCTTTCCGTCACGCGTGACCGGGTCGGCGGCAATATCCATAAGCGCGGAGATCACGTTCATGTTGGGCCGGTAGGGAACAGAGAATTCTTCCCAGTGGGACTTGGAGGTCGGAGTGGGTTGGCGCTTGATTTTGATGATTACGGATTTATCAGCCATTAGCTCGTAGCCTTGATGCTCCCCTGGTGCATAGAGTCAGATCCTCGCGAGAAAGGGGAGCTCTCCATCGAAATGAAAAACCAGAAAAACCGTTGAGTAGCCATGCGCAATCGTGAACGAAGCCTCTCGAACCGAAACGGTAACCGGCGCTGATGCAAGTTTTTCAATACTTCCTCGGCCGCGGCGGAATCAGGGACGCATCCACCGGCTCGAACTCGAATCTTGGCTCGTCGGCGTCAGGGGCGAAATACGCTTTCGTTGTCTTCATCCAGTTCTTATCGTCACGTTCCGGGAAGTCTGGCTTGTAGTGTGCTCCGCGCGACTCGTCGCGCATGCGCGCGCCTTGGGCGATTACTCGCGCCAGTTGCAGCATGTTGTACAGCTGCCGGGCAAAGACGACCGTAGTGTTGGCCCACATGGTGCGGTCGCTCAAGTTGATCTTGCGATAGCGCTCCAGAAATTCAACCAGCTTGGCGTCTGTCTCCTGCAGGTTCTTGTTGTAGCGGATGACCGTACAATCCTTGGTCATGAGCTCGCCGAGTTCGCGCCACAGCTTCACCGGATTCTCATTGCCCTGGTTCTTCATCAACAGGGCATTGCTCTCTTCCTGTTTCTTCTGCTCGGCGGCTAAATACCCATTGCCGTCGGACGAGGCCTGCAATCCTCGTGCATAGTTGACTGCCTGAGGCCCGGCGACGCCTCCGCCAAAGATGCACGACACGAGAGAATTCGCGCCGAGGCGGTTCGCGCCGTGATACTGATACTCAGATTCACCCGCAGCGAAAATTCCTGGAATGTTGGTCGCCTGCTTGTAATCTACCCACAAGCCACCCATGGTGTAGTGCATGCCTGGGAAGATCTTCATGGGCGTGTCGCGCGGATCGTCGCCGACAAACTTTTCGTAGATTTCGAGAATGCCTTCCAGCTTGCGGTCGAGAATCTTGCGATCGATGTGCGTCAGGTCGAGATAGACCATCGGCTTGCCATCGATGCCGAGGTTGTGTTCGTAAACAACTTTGAAGATGGCGCGGGTCGCCACATCCCGCGGCACCAGATTGCCGTACTTCGGATACCACTCCTCCAGGAAGTACCAGCGCTCACCCTGCGGAATGGATTTCGGATCGCGCTTGTCCCCGGGAGTCTTCGGCACCCATACGCGGCCGCCTTCGCCGCGCGCCGACTCGGACATGAGGCGCAGTTTGTCCTCACCTGGGATGGAAGTGGGGTGAACCTGGATGAACTCTCCGTTGGCGTAGTAGCAGCCTTGTTGATACAGAGCGGACTGTGCGGAACCGGTGCACACCACAGAGTTGGTGGACTTGCCGAAGATCGCTCCTATGCCGCCGGTCGCGATGATGATCGCGTCGGCAGGGAAGGTGCGAACTTCCATCGACCGCAGATCCATCGCGCAGATGCCGCGACAGACTTTGTTCCCATCGAGCACAGCGGACAGGAACTCCCAGTGCTCGTATTTCTTGACTTTCCCCTCGGACTCATACCGCCGCACCTGCTCGTCGAGGGCATACAGTAGTTGCTGGCCTGTTGTAGCGCCTGCAAATGCCGTGCGGTTGTACAACGTCCCGCCGAAGCGGCGGAAATCGAGTAGGCCTTCGGGAGTGCGGTTGAAGGGCACGCCCATGCGGTCGAGCAGATCGATAATCCCGGGGGCAGCCTCGCACATGTCCTTGATGGGAGGCTGATTGCCGAGGAAGTCCCCGCCATAGACCGTGTCGTCGAAGTGCTTCCAGGTCGAGTCGCCTTCGCCCTTCAGGTTCTTCGCGGCGTTGATGCCGCCCTGCGCGCATACCGAGTGCGACCGCTTCACGGGCACGATCGAGAACAGGTCAACCTGACCACCCATCTCGGCGATCTTGATGACCGCCGAAAGTCCAGCCAGTCCGCCGCCTACCACGATGATTTTCGGAGCTGCCATGATTTCCTTTTACCGGAACTGTGTCATCTGCTGGTCTTTCGCCGCGCTTCCGTTTTCGTATGGCGCCAGGGGACGCGACCGGAACGTTGCCAGGCTCCAGAGCCCCACGCCAGTCATTACGAAGAAGAAGGCCAGGCAAATGGTGAGAAACCGCTTGCGTGCGCGCTCACCGGTGATTACGCCCCACTTGGCGCAAAACAGCCAAATTCCATATGCGAAGTGCCACGAAGCTGCCACCAAGCCGACGACGTAAAACAGAAACAGTGGAACCTGTAGAACCTCGTGCTGCACTTTGCCGAACGAATATTCGGGATTGAGGTGCAGATCGGATCCCAAAAAGCGCATGGTGTACACATGCCAGACGATGTAGATAAAGGCGACCCCGCCGGTCCAGCGCTGCATGGTGTACATCCAGTTGCCAGTCCACGGATAGGCGACCGTGTTGGAGTCCCCGCGATACCAGATGTAGAACCCGTAAAGCGCGTGAAAGGCAATTGGCAACCAGATCCCGATGACCTCAAGGGAGAACACCAGCGGCAGGTTGCCCAGGAATCGTACTTGGCGCTCGTAGGCGGCGGGGCCGCCGATCGCAGACGCATTCGAGATCAGGATGTGTTCGAAGAGAAAGGCACCGACAGGAATGATTCCCGTCAGCGAATGCAAGCGGCGAAGAAAGAACGAGGTCCCTTGACCGGCTCGCAATGGCGCAACCCCATGCGCCAAAACGGGAGCAGAAGAACTGGCTGACGCCACGAAAAGCTCCTTATGAGTTTAGCAGTGAGAAAAGAACCTTTCATTATCAAGCGGCAGAAGAAATGAAGTCAAGAAAGGCGGATCAAGTCCCCCGCAGGACCGTCAAGAGTTCAATCACTGCAGCGGCCCTGAGCAGTTAGGATGTGACCGATGCGTGTCCTCGTCATCGGCGGCACTGGTTTCATCGGTTCGCGTATTGTGTGCCAATTAGCCGGTCAGGGACATGAGGTCGCCGTTTTCCATCGCAAGAATTGCAATTCCATATTGCCCTGCGGAGTTCGCGAGTTCCTTCACCCAGATTCCACAAAGGCGCTCGAGAGTTTCCCAAAGGAAATCCTCAACTTTGAGCCGCAAGTAGTGATCCATACATTTGCGATGAGTGAGGCCGACGCAGAGAAGGCGGTGCGGGCTTTCGCTGGGCGGGCAAGTCGCGTAGTGGTGTTAAGCAGTGGCGATGTGTACCGAGAATACGGACGTTTCATAGGAGTCGAGGCTGGACCCATCGACAACGAATTGCTGTCGGAAGATTCCCCGCTCAGGACGACACTGTATCCGTATCGTCACCGCGCTGCGTCGGACGACGCGATGGAGTACTGGTACGAGAAGATTCTGGTGGAGAGAGTCGTACTAAGCAGCCCAGATCTCCCGGCTACCGTGCTCCGCCTTCCGAAGGTATATGGGCCGGGAAGCAATCAGGACATGGCAACGGTTTACACCAACCGCCATCAACCGACCTGGCGCTGGACACACGGTTTCGTCGAGAACGTTGCAGCGGCGGTTGTGCTGGCAGGCATGAGCGCGCAAGCTGCGGGGCAGACATACAATGTGGGGAAGAGCAGACACCCACGATTGCAGAGCGGCTCGCCTGGATGCCGCCGTCTCCAATCCAGGCGGTTGTGAATAAGAAGTTCGACTACGCGCAGGACATCGCCTACGATACAAAGCGAATTCGCCGGGAACTCGGATACCGAGAAGTCGTCGCTGAACATGAAGCTGTCTTGCGAACTCTGCGGTGGAACGAGCCGTTGTAGGTGCGGATCAACGCGGGCATCCGGCACTCAAGGGCTAGACGGTCTGGAGCCGCTCTCGTAGTTCTTGAAAAGAATCCACCACGAGGTTGGCCCCTGCAAGGGTGAGAGCCTCGCGCGGGAAGGTGATGGTGATCCCGACCGTGAAACTACCCGCTGCGTTTCCTGCGCCCACGCCGGCGATTGAATCTTCAACAATCCAGCATTGGGCTGGCTCGAGTTTCAGGTCGCGCATGGCTACCTGGAATATCTCCGGATCCGGTTTCGGACACGTGAACCGATCGGTATCCACAATGGATTGAAAGCAATCATCGATGCCCAGCATCTTTAACGCCGCCGACCGATTCCGCGGCGTGGCCGAAGTGGCCAATGCCAGTTTGTATTGCCGGGATGCCCAGCGGACAAACTCCGCTGCTCCTGCGACCGGCTGCAATTCGTGCTCTATCTGTTCGTAGAAATGCTTTTTACGGAGCATGAGCGGTTCGGCATCTTGAGCGCGACCTTGAGATGCGAGAACCTCAGGCATCATTGTTCGATCGGGACGCCCTTTGTAACTGTCGTACACGGATTCGGGCAGCACGATGCCAATCTCTCGAAATGCGAGTTCCTTGGCGCGCTTGTGCAGAGGCTCGGAGTCCACGAGAACTCCGTCCATATCGAAGATCAAGGCAATTGGTTGGAGGTCGGTTTTGCGAATCACGGTGGCCGATTAGATGTCGTCCTTAGGAAATCGCTTCGAGCACCACTGCAGAAATTCGCGGAACGCCGCGCCGCGGTGACTGTAATTCGCTTTTTCGGCGGCGGTGAGCTCGGCGAACGTCTTGTTAATTTGCGGGAAGTAGAACAGAGGATCGTATCCGAAGCCATTCGTTCCGCGCGGAGCATCGAGGATAGTTCCTTCAGCCGTTCCTCGAAAAGTTTGCAGTATTTTCCCATCGCGGGCTGCTGCCAGCACGCAGACGAAGCGTCCGGTGCGCTTCTCGGGCGGGACCCCTCGAAGTTCGCGGATCACCCGCGCATTGTTCGCGTCGTCATCGGTATTGACGTCCGCCTCGTGGGGCTGCTTTCCGTGGAGTTCTGGTGCCGCATAACGCGCCGAATGCACGCCGGGTTCTCCGTTTAGTGCATCGATTTCAAGGCCGGAATCGTCGGCGAGCACGATCTCTCCCGGAACGGCGAGGCTGTATTCGTTCGCCTTCTTGCGTGCATTTTCCTCAAATGTATTTCCGTCTTCCACGGGAGTGGGCAGGGAAGCGAAGTTGGGAATCGCGCCGATCTCAATCCCATGTGCGGCCGCTGCTCCCGCAAAATCGCGGATTTTACCCGGATTCGAAGTAGCAATCAGAATGCGCTTCATCTGTGTTAGTGGCCTCTGTGAGGAACGGGGGGCGCACTCACCGGCTATCCTGTCGTCCTCTGAATATGATTCCCAGGATCCCTGCCAGTGTAATCAGTGAAATCCAGCCGCCTGCCGTTCGATCCCAGGTGCGCACAAAACGAATCTCCACGTGATTCATTCCCGCTGCGACTGGAATCAAAATCTGCCCGCTACCACTTCGAAGCGCGGGGTCCACTGCCCGCCCGTTCACCATCACACGCCACGCTGGATACGGAAACAGCTTTATTGCCAGCTGGTCGGGAGCTGAGACCTCCGCGGTGAACGACTTCGATTCCGCGTCCCACCTCTGCACGTGAATGGCTGCCTTGGCTAGCCCGCTGACCGTGACATTGCGTGCGTCTTTGTCGATGCTAGATGGCTCTGTTCCCACAGGCGTGTATTCGTCAGTGCCCTCGTAGCCGATGCGGTCGGCCATGTTGTCTCGCATCTCGCGCAGATCCGCAGCAGTGTCCCACCACGGAGGCTGGACGCGATGCCACACCAAAATGATGACGAGCAGAGAGACGGCGCAAAGGACTCCGCGTTGCCACCATTGCTGCAAGCCAAGGCTGACGAATAGAGTGAAGACCAGACTCAGGCAAAGCAGCCAGCGCCAGGGGAATTGCATGAAGTGCAGCTTGGGCAGGATCTTCCACAGTATGAGGCTGATGGAAACCATGAGCACGGCACAGGCGGTCGCCCAAACAGTGAGTGCTTGCCAGAGATTGTGGTTTCTATCTTTCCAGAGCCTGCCTAATAGGGCGGCAAAGGCTATCGTCGCTATCTCAAGAACAGCAACCCAGGAAATGATTCTGTTAAACGCGTCGTGGCCGGCATCCGTCGTATGAACGAACAAGAAGTTGTCCGAGGGACGCGAACCTGCCGACACGGCTTCGGCAATGTTCACCCATTTCTGCTCATAGATTGCGGGGAGTAGGTAGAAAGCCGCCAGCGCCGCGCCGAGCGCGACTGCTGTTCCCGCGACCAGTAAAAGCCGCGTGGACCGGCGCTGCCATGCGAAGAGGAGGATCAACAGAGCCAGCGAGTAATGGATCATCACCGCCGCGGGAGCATTCGTGAGCCATGCTGCCGCCAGCACGAGTCCCAGGGGACCGATGACGCGCCGTTCACCATCCGCAGCCTTGAGAATGAGAAGCAGAAGCAGAGGAACGAGCGTGGCCGCCAGCAGTTCAGCGAAAGCACTGCGCCAGTACACAATGACCAAGTGGTACGGATTCACAGCGTACAGCACGGCTGCAAACATCGCATCACGGCGGTCGAACCACCGCCGAACGAGCAGGAACATCGAGCAACCAGCGGCGACCAGCACCATCCAGATGTAAATGCTGGCGGCCGCCATCCAAGGAAAGATGGCGCTGATCAAGCTGCCAAGCATCCACGAAGCCGGCGGGTAGAAGATAAATCGCGGCTCGCCAAATCCAAAATGCGCCAGCCCGGCCCATCGGGGATACAGAATCCCGTGCCGCCATTGGGAGAGGACTTCCAGCCAGGAATACAGATGAAACTCAACGTCGTGACCGGAAGGCGTGCCGAGAAAAAAGAAGGGAATCTCGACTGCGAAGGCCGCCGCGGCGATGGCCAGAAGCGGCGTCCACAGCAGGGAAGTCTCGGAGGAGCTTTGCGCCGGACTTGAAGGACGAGCAACCGCGATCGTCTTGCCCAGAAATCCTCTCTCAATAGGGAAAGAATCGACTCAAGGAGCCAGGAGCCAGAACTTGCGCTCCACAGTCTACATTCAATCGGGATTTCGCATCGTGCGGAATTACGGTGCTGCTACCTGCTGCCCAACGATCCCTTTGATGTAGCAGCATGTGAGAAGAGACACCGTTTGCCGGAAGCGGCAGACGCCGAAGGTTATGTTGCGGTACATGGGGAAACTTGAGGGGAGGGACGGGGTGAAATTATCCGTTTCGCTGATTCTGCAGTTCAGAGAGGAAGTCATCCTGCTGCAAGGAATCGCCACGCCGTAGAAGTTCGAGGAGAGGATCTTCCAGATCTTCCTGGGCTTCCTGCGCGCTCTTATCGGCGGGCACAAACTGCGCCGGGTCGGCTACCAGGGCCCGCGGTGAAATGCTGAGCTCGGGCGCCGCATTCGGGCTGTTCTGGAGGACACTAATCAGATTTCCAACCTGCGCGCGCTGCTCTGCAGTGCGCGAGGGGAATTCCACTCCCATGCCGTGAGCGGGATGCGCGACGCGAACCATGCCCTCGGTATGGACTTCCATTTCATTGGTCTTGAGGCAAAGATCCACAAGAGCCTTCTCTGGGAAGGGAGCGTCAGTTTGGACGTAGCACCCGCCGAGACTCAGATCGGTCAATTTGCAATGCGGCACTACTTCGTCGGGATCGGCTCCGGCCGCAGACGCCGCGGCTTTCAGCCAAGTCTTCATCTTGCCCCAGTTTTCTTCGGGAATATCCAGGAAATGAACGCCAGTCTGGCCGTTGGGGTTGGCCCAGGCTACCTGGCCGTGCCCTTCGATCTCGACGACTCCATCCGGCAACTGAAACTTGCAACCAAGGAGAGCACCAGCTGCCTGAGGCTCAGCCGTGAGTACGTCCATGCCAGTTTCGGACAGATCGAGCAGAATGCCATCGATCTTTCGGGTGTCGGGTAATGTGATCTCGACCGCGGCCTGCACCGGAACCCGAAACGCGCGCCGGCGTTCGCGGCTCAACAAAGCAGCGGCGGCCCGCAATCCAGCCCTGGCCGCCTCTTCCGTGACCGGTTTGTAGAGCACAAAGTGCGCACCGCCGTTCAGGATGTGCCGAACCGTGCCGCTATCCGACACCAGAGCGATGCTTAGGGGGGCAGTCCCCAGTTTCTGGGCGTGCTGCAGAACTTCTTCCGCGGCTCTCGGATCGTCAAAATCCAGAATCAGCGCATCGAACTTCTGCTGCTGGATTCTCGCGACCGTCGTCTCGAGATCGCTCGATCGGTCCATGGCTATACCAAAGCTGGGCAGAACTTTGCCCAACACATCCGCCGCGGAATTGTCGCTCGATATCAGCAGTGCCTGAACGTTCATAAAGGACTTAATTCTGCCAAACGGGCCAGTGGTTTACGGCCAGCGAGGCGCTGTGGGACGCGAAGACTTGGAGGAAGACGAACTCGCTGACCCGGCACCAGCTTTCGCCGCCATCGACTCAGCTTGCGACGTAACCTCGTCAACATCCGCCAGCACAACGTTATCTTCGCTTTCGTCGCTCTCGGCCAGCAGCGGAGCTACTTCTCGCAACTTTTCCGCAGCCTGTTGCAGCATTTCAATCTGTTTACCGAGTTGGGCGTATTTCGCCTGCTTTTGCCGCAGGACCTCATGGATATCTTTCATACAACCCCCTGCTGGCAATTTAAGAAGCAGTGGCACGGAGGGTCAACGGTAATCACTACCGGGAGATTACTGCGGTAATCGCAGTCGAAAGGAGATGTCCGAGAAGGCGATCCCTCCCCTGCACACTTTTGACTGCTATTCGCGAGGCGCGACGAAGCAGTTTGCAAGTTCCTGCGCAGATTGACTGCGTAAAACTGCCGTACTACACTGCTGTTCCCTCCCTTTGTAATCCCCTGGAAGGCTGTTTAAATCCCACTGGTTCACCCAATCTACGGCGGCAAGCTCGGGAGATTAGGGCCGGAGGTCCGAATGAAGTTCCGCAGCGTGCTGTTCCTTGTCTTGGGCGCCATTGTGTTCACATTGCATGCCACATCAGCGTGGGCCGTGAACTTTTCCATCAGCGTGGCAGTGACTGGGCTGAACGGCGGGGCTTTAGTGCTACAGGACAACAAGCTCGACACTCTGACTTTCACGTCCGACAGCACTCACACCTTCACCAAGACGTACGGCAGTGGCACGAGCTACCAGGTCCGTGTGCAGACGCAACCTTCGGGACAGACTTGTACGTTGAGCAGCAACGCCAAGGGAACCATCACGTCCAACATCACAGTCACGGCTACGTGCTCGGGGACCGCGAATTACACGATCAGCGTCGCGGTGAGCGGCCTCACCGGCGGAACCCTGGTAATGCGGGATAACCAGGTCGATACATTGAACTTCACAACCAACACGACTCAGACGTTCGCCAAGAGCTTTGCCAGCGGCGCGTCGTATCAGGTAGGTGTGAAGACGCAACCCGCCAACCAGACCTGCACAGTCGGCAGTAATGCCAAGGGAACTATCACCTCGAACATCAGCGTTTCGGTGACGTGCGTGCCGAACAGCACGAATTTCACACTCGGCGTCAGCGTTAGTGGGCTGACCGGGACGCTCGTGGTCCAGGACAATAAGTCAGATCAATTGACGTTCACTTCGAACAGCACGCAGACATTCGCCTCGACGTATGCGAGCGGCTCGACCTATTCCGTCACGATCAGAACGCAGCCATCGGGTCAGAGTTGCACGCTGACAAATGCGACGGGGACAATCACGGCGAACACCACCGTGAGCGCCACGTGTACATCAAACACGACGAAGTTCACGCTCAGTGTCGCGGTTACAGGACTCGCGGGAACACTGCAGGTGCAGGACAACAACGGCGACGGCCTGACCTTCACAACCAATAACACACAGAGGTTCGCAACCCAGTACGCCAGCGGATCGACATACTCGGTCAGCATCTCCTCGCAACCGTCGGGGCAGATCTGCACACTTGGCGGCAATGCGAGTGGAACGATTACCGCCAATATGACCGTCAACGCCACGTGCGCACCGAACTTCACCATCAGCGTGAACGTGACTGGACTCAGGGGAACTCTGGTGATTCAGGATGACAAAGCCGACACGCTGAACTTCACGACGAACAATATGCAGGCGTTCGGAACTTCATACGTGAGCGGGTCGACCTACTCCGTATCCGTGAAGACGCAGCCTGCCGGGCAGAATTGCACTCTGAGCAGCAATGCGAATGGAACCATCACCTCGAATGTAACGGTGACGGCGACCTGCTCCAACTCATCCAGTGGATTGACGGTCAGTGTCACCGTGACGGGACTCTCCGGAACCGTGCAAATGCAGGATGACCAGGGAGACACGCTGACGTTCACGAACAACAGCACGAAGACGTTCACAAAGTCGTACACCAGCGGAGCGAAATACACGGTGTATGTCACAAGCCAGCCGTCCTCCCAGGCTTGCACTCCGACATACGCCACGGGAACGATCAGCTCGAGTGTCACGATGACTGCTGCGTGCGCTACGGGAGCCACGCGTGCGCTGGGCACGGTCAGAGGAGTGTCGAGCATTGCGTGTCTTGGCGCGATCAAGAACGGCGTGTGTCAGCAGATGACCGTGTCGTGTCCTGGAATTCCGGATGTTCTTGCGTATGTGAAGACCAATTCGCCTGCGGGGACTTCGCTCGGGACCGTTAGCTACAACACGGGGACGGATGGAAACGGACTTTACGAGAGCATCTTCACGTTTGGCAGCACTGCGGTGCAGAACGTGTTGAATGCCGGGTTCACTACAGTACAGATTTCATGGGGAACTCCGTTCAACCAGAATCAGCCGGATGGATGGGCTCTGGGTCCCGGCGGAGTACTGGCATCCGCATGCCGGTATGCGACCGTGAATCAGTGGATCTACGACAACATCCAGGCGAACAAGAATATTCCGATGTGCGCCACCGCGAACAGCGGAGGCGCCGGAGCACTCGCGTACGCGCTATCGCAATATCCGACCAGCGACATATTGTCTATGGCCGAGGTTACGAGCGGACCTCCGACTGGACGACTGGACTGGGGATGCGGCTGCACTCAGGGAAAGGTTGCGGTTCAGTGCGGTTCGAGTACTACGCTGGGAACATGTTTTGGGAAGGCCGACGCGCCAGTTTGGGACGTCGCGTACGACCCGAGCGCAACCTCAAGTCTGTGTTCGGCGGCAGTAGGCGGCGCTCTGCCTCCCGGAGGGCTGAACTTTTTCCTGGCAGACAGTGTCGAGGCCCCTGGAGCCAACTACAATCTGTCCAAGACGCACGTGAACCTGGTTTTTGGCGGGGCCGACGCCAGTTCTGCGATACCGATCGGTCAGGATTGGTTTACCAACATCACGAGCACGAAGTCACAGGCATGCGTGGCGGGCGGGCTGCATTCCATCGCAAACACGCAGGCAGGGGCTCTGCAAATTGCGAATGATCTGATCGGAATGTGCAAACTGCAGCCGTAACGTTTGCAGTGGAGGCTAGGTTCGGTAAGGGGCAGCTTCAGATTGCTGCCTGAAGTTGTGCAACTTGGGCGCGGCCACAAGCTAGTGAATTGGCACCCGGTACACGGTTACGGAGTACGGATCCAGTCGAACCGGCATCGCGCTCGTCTTCACGTCCAACGTCGAATACTTTGGCGCGACATGGGTTGGACGGTCGAAGCGGTTTTCTGCCTGCAGGTCCGCACTTTCCAAGGTAGTCACCTTCGCCGTGCCGCCAGCACTCACACCGTTGAGGTCGATCTCAGTTGACCGGGCATTCGGGCTCACGTTGACGGCGATCACGATCAATTCGTGCGTGTGGTCGTCTATCGCGGCACTTGTGTAGAGCCCGTCTTGCGCATGGGGCAAGACGGGAACAATGCGCGTACCGACGTTATTCGCGAACACTTTCTGCACGTAATAATTCGGCGTGCCGTAGGACTGTAAGTTGTCGAACCAAATGGCATCGGGAGTCCATTGCCATGCGTTGATGTGGGCGAGCAGCGGTGCATACGAGGCCATGCGCACCACATCGGCATTGCGCTCGAGGCCGGTCATGAAGGCGGCCTCAGCAATGGCAGCATCCCAGTTGTTGTGGTTATCGGGCTTGGCCACGCCTGAAGTCTGCGCTGCATACTCTCCCGCAAAGACTTTGGGCCCAGAGCGGTCATAGTGATCATAGCGTCCGCTATTCGCCAGGAACCACTTCGGGCTCATGTAGTAATGCTCGTCCACAATGTCGGCCTTAAGCGCGCGCCAGTTGGACCAAAGGTATTCGAACTGGTGTCCGGATGGCGCGGGACCCGCGGCGACCACAAGGCTGACCTCCGGATGTTTCGCTTTCAGTTCTGCCGCGAAGAGCTTGTACCGCTCGACGTAGGGCGCTCCCCACTGCTCGTTGCCCACCCCGATCATGGTCAGATGAAATGGCGCAGGATGTCCCATCTCGGCGCGCAGCCTGCCCCAGTCGGATGTTGCCGGGCCGTTGGCGAATTCGATCAGGTCGAGCGCGTCCTGGATGTACTCCTTGGTTTGGCTGATCTGAGCGAGTTCACTTGAATTGAACTGGCACGCCATACCGCAATTCAGGATGGGCAACGGCTGTGCGCCGATATCTTCGGCGAGTTGGAAGTATTCATAGAAACCGAGGCCGAACGACTGGAAGTAATCTGGCGTGGGACGATGGTCGAATTCGTCGCTCCAGCGATTGATGATGGTTTGCCGGGCCGCGACGTCACCCACTGTAGTTTTCCAGCGGTACCGGGATGCCAGACGGCGTCCTTCGACTATGCAACCGCCGGGAAATCGAAGGAAGCCGGGATGCATATCCGCGAGCAGTTGAACCAGATCTTTGCGCAATCCGTTTGGGCGATGGTTCCAGGTATCCACGGGAAATAGGGATACCATGTCGAGATCAACGTCGCCTTTCTCGTCGAGAATCAGGTTCAATTGCGTGCGCTGCTGGGTCGCGCTTGTGCGGATAATGGTTTCGTAGCGCTTCCATTGGCCGTCGAACCCGCTGAGAGTTCCGCTGCCGAGTTCGTGATTGCTTCCATCGGTGATCGTTGCGCGAATAGCTTTCACACTACTGCTGCGGACATAGGCCGAGAAGCGGTAGTCGGCCCCAGTTTCGACTCCAATACCGCGAAAGCCTGAGTTCCAAAGCCCGAAACCGGGCTCGTAGGCACGCACCCTGAGGTAGTGCGGGTCGGTGTTGTTAAGAGGGGCTTCTGTGAGGATGCTGAGTTCACCCTTTGAACTGTCGAGTTCTCCATTGGAGTTGACGGGCAGGATCGCGTGCCATCCGGCCAGAGGCTGATCGAACTCGAACGAGCGATTCTTGATGCGCTCGGGATAGAGTCCGCCATCCGCCCCAAAGTTGATGTCTTCGAAGAAAATGCCGAACAGAGTGGGTGAGATGGCGGCGCCGGGGTGCGAGGCATCGACCGCGATTACGGTCTTGCGTTGTTGTGGCTGGCTGAGAAGTGCGAGGGGAATGAGTACGATTGCGACGAGGGAGATGCGATATTTGAGGCGTGTCATGATTCGCGTGACATTCTAAACCCTCCGGCAAGGGGCTTCCGCGCTTTGGGAGTTTGGAATACAGCGATCGAGGTCATGAGCGGAGCCGTGGAGCTATTTCCGAGACTCCTGCCCCCTTGAGGCAGAAAAGCGTTGCCGAATCTTATGCCACTCGTCAGTGGAGAAGAGGCGTGGGCCTACTTCGATGAGGCGAGGCGTCATATTGAATACGGCAACGCGGGTCCAAGGCCTGCCATCGCGCATGCGAAGGCCTTTTTCATTCAGGTCACTCACAATGCTGGAATATGGAAAATCCTGAACCAGCAACTCCATCATCAGCATGAGTGTCCTGTTCTCGACGGGATCGATCTCGAGTCGCCGGCCATCGTCGGAGATCCGCAGGCCATACGGGATGTCTTCACTGAAGGCGCCTTGAGAGGGAGTTTCGGACTCAGGAAGTTCGCGCCTCCATTCGATGGAGACCATCTGCCATCCTGCGGCCGCTCGCTGCTGAATAATCTCGGGACTGAATGGGCCAGAGATGACGTCTCGAATCCCCTCGAAGTGCGCCACGATGAACCTCCATGATGGTTGCGAAAACAGAACGGCAATCCGCGTGCCAAATAATGTGATCGGCCGAGACTTCAACTTGCTTGCCAGCAACGAAAGCGCAAGGCTGGACGGTCATCTGCTGTCCAGTTCTGCAAATTGATGTTCGCTTCCGGACGGCTTAACTCAACAGCACCGCCATGTTTCATCATGTCTGCCACACCGCTGTGAGTCAGCCCTAGTTTGAAGGCCAGAGTCGAAGTCAAACTCATTTACTGCTTGAGTCCAAATACACCCACTCCGGTCGTGGTCCCCACATAAACTTTGCCGTTGACCACAGTGGGGGTAATGAACTTATTACCCGCCCCGAAATGGTCGCGCCCGCCCGAGGCCTGGTTGCTGTTATAGAGCTCCGTCGCCAGATTCGTGGCGTCGTATGCGTGCAGTACCGCCGAATTTCCGTTTTCAACGGCCCAGAGGATCGCGCTGCCGGTGCCGTTGGCAGAAATACTCGGCGTGGACCCGGGATAGCCGAAAGGGTTGGGAGTATGCGATGCGGGTGTGCTGCTCAACTGCGCATTCGTGATTGCAAAAGCTTTGATGGTATCGCCCACAGCCCCGTAGTAAACGGTGTTGTTGAAGTAGGAGGGTGCGGAGAAGACTCCACCGCCGAGCGCGCTTGGCAGGTCCTGATAAATGTTGTTTGCCGAGGGGCTGAATTTGCCCATCGCATCGCGATCGACAACGTAGATATGTCTATCCTTGCCGGCTCCGATGGCCAAATGCCGCGTGCGCCCCGAGCTGTCCGTCAGGTCGGGCAAAACCAAGGCACCGCCGGAGCCCAGATCTTCGTCGGTGGCGTTCTCGGAAGATTGGTTCATCATCTCAAAGTAGTCAGAGACCGAGAGTTGCTTGTTGGCAGTCGAGAGCTTGAGAAAGGCGTTGCCGAAATCGCTCTGGCTTGGAAATCCTTGCGCGGTCAGGGTTGTGTCGAACGTGCCATTCGAATCGAGTGCATAAATATTTCCGCTGGCGTCGGCAGCCGGACCGGCGCCGCTCATCCAAAACGATCCCTCATTGCCGTTGGGAGTGACATTTAGCACGGACGTTTGCGCAAGCGTGCTCTCATCGTAACCAATCACCCAACCGGTGTACGGACGTATGTCGCAATGCGAGCCCCAACTGGTATAGACCACTCCGTTCAGGAGCAGCAGGCCGGGACGCTCAAGTTGCTGTCCGGGATCGAAGATCACGTTACCGCCTGAGCTGTTGTCCCCATTGCCGGGATAGCTTGCCTGAATGTCTTTAGGACCGGCGAATTGCTCCGCGCCAGAGGTTACATCAAGCGCGTGCAGGCGCTGGTGATACTTGCCGCTGGCGTCTTTGGACATGGCGATGACGTAGATGGTGCCGTGCGGCCCAGTGTTCGCATCAATCACAGGGGTAGAGGTCACTCCGATTTCAGGAGTTACCTGGCTGCAGTTGTGGTCATCACTCGGCGTTTCGCCTGACGCTAATGTTGAAACCTGCCAAAGTTGTGTCCCGGTATCGGCGTCGAAGCCATAGACGGTGCCGTGCTCGGTCGCGACGAAAAGAACGTTGTGCGGTCCGCCTCCGATGGTCAGATTGGGCAGGTAAAGAGGCTGGGCATCAACTTTGCCGTCGACCGAGATTACGAATAGCATGCCAAAGCTGGAGGCATTCACGTTCGAAGGAGTGAGTGTGGTCTCGTTCAGGTTCTGCCCGGTCCGGGCGTTGTCATTGTGATACGTTGTGACACCGTTCGTGGTCGCGGGAGGCGGAGGTGGATTGCCGATTCCGCCGCCCACGTTGCTGTTGCCGGTACTGCTGCAGCTCACGAAATGGAACGCAACCGCTAGAACGCATGCTGTGAGCGCAGTTAGCAAATTGTTCTTGGACATGATGTGTGTGAAACGCGTCTAGGGTCGCTGCCTGCTTTGACTCGCCTCTCCTATAACTTGATGCGCCGGAGGCGCAGGGCGTTGGTGATGACTGACACGGAACTGAAACTCATCGCCGCCGCGGCGAAGATGGGGCTGAGCAGAATCCCGAAAAACGGGTAAAGGACACCGGCGGCAATGGGAACTCCGATCGCGTTATAAATGAAAGCGAAGAATAGGTTCTGGCGGATGTTGCGCATGGTCGCCTGACTGAGGCGGCGGGCGCGGAGAATTCCGGTCAGGTCGCCCTTCACCAGCGTGATGCCACCGCTTTCCATGGCGATATCGGTGCCCGTACCCATCGCGATGCCAACGTTCGCTTGTGCAAGCGCGGGGGCATCGTTGATTCCGTCGCCGGCCATGGCGACGACTCTTCCTTGCTGTTGGAGCTTCTTGATGACATCGGATTTTCGTCCGGGCAGGACTTCGGCTTCGAATTCGTCATTTTTCAAGCCTAACTTCTGGGCGATCGCTTTGGCGGTGTCTCGGCTGTCGCCGGTGAGCATGACGACCTGGATATGCTGATCTCTAAGGCTGCGCAGCGCATCGGGCGTCGAGGATTTGATTTGATCCGCAATCGCGATTGTGCCGGCATACTGGCCATCGATAGCAACCATGAGCAATGACGATGCTTTGTCGTTGCTCGCGTCGAGCACTCCGAGGCTTGATATGGAAAGGCAGACCTCCGCCATTAGTGCCCGGTTGCCGACAGCGACCTGCTTTCCGTCTACTACTCCCTTGACACCTTTTCCGAGGATGTATTCAAACTCTGTACCGTCGGAGAGTTTTAGGCTTTTGTCTTTCGCCGCTTCGACGACAGCCGCGGCCAGCGGGTGCTCGCTGAATTTCTCGAGGCTTGCAGCCAGGCGGAGCACTTTATCTGATTCATCGCGCTGCGCCGAAGTCGTGCTTACAACCTTCGGCTTTCCCTCGGTGAGTGTTCCCGTCTTGTCGAGGACGAGGGTGTCAACCTTTTCAAGGGTTTCGAGCGCCTCGGCGTTCTTGATCAGAACACCTGCGTGTGCGCCGCGTCCCGTGCCTACCATGATTGCCATAGGAGTCGCCAGTCCGAGAGCGCACGGGCAGGCGATGATAAGAACCGCTACGGCGTTTACTACCGCGTTCGCCAGCCGAGGCTGCGGTCCAAAGAAGAACCACGCGAAGAATGTGATCACTGAAATCGCCACAACCGTGGGCACGAACCAAGATGCGACTCGGTCAGCCAGGCGCTGGATGGGAGCGCGGCTGCGTTGGGCCTGTCCGACGAGTTGCACGATCCGTGCCAGCAGGGTGTCGGAACCGACGCGCTCCGCCCGCATGACGAACGATCCCGTGGCATTGATGGTTGCGCCAATCACTCTGCTGTCTGGCTGTTTNTCGACCGGCATGGATTCGCCGGTGATCATCGACTCGTCGATTGAGCTGCGGCCTTCGACGACTATGCCGTCCACGGGAACTTGTTCTCCGGGGCGCACGCGGAGCTTGTCTCCGGGATGCACCTGATCGAGAGGAACATCCTTTTCTTCTCCGCTGCTGCTGATTACGCGCGCCGTTTTCGGACTCAGGTCGAGCAGTGCGCGGATCGCTGCACTGGTACGGCTGCGGGCTCGAAGTTCCATCACCTGACCCAGCAGGACGAGCGTGGTGATCGCAGCGGCGGCTTCGAAGTAAACATCCGGGTATCCGCCCATCTTGCGCAGCGACTCTGGGAAAATTCCCGGTGCGAGTGTAGCCACGACGCTGTAGATGTAGGCGACGCCGGTGCCGAGTCCGATCAGTGTGAACATATTCGGACTGCGGTTCACGAGCGAAGCCCAGAAGCGTTGGAAGAAGGGGAGCCCGCACCAAAGCACAACCGGAGTGGCGAGCACGAATTCGAGCCAGGGCAGCCGGGTTCCTTCGGTCTGCATGAATTCCTCTGGCCAGACCATGCTTCCCATGGCGATCGCAAGCAGGGGCGTCGTAAGCACGACACCGACCCAGAAGCGGCGCGTCATGTCGCGCAGTTCGGGATTTTCTTCCTGAGTCGCAGAGACCGTGCGCGGCTCCAGAGCCATACCGCAGATCGGACACGAGCCCGGCTCGGAGCGGACGATCTCCGGATGCATGGGGCAGGTGTATTCTGTGCGCCTCGAGGGCACCGGATTTTCAGGCTCAAGCGCCATGCCGCACGAAGGGCAGGGAACTGGCTTCGTCTCGCGCACCTCAGGGCACATCGGGCAGACGTAGTACGCCCGGTCTGCGGCTTCCGGCTTCTGGCTTCCGGACTGCTGGGTCGGCATCGCGGGCTGAGCTGGCAGATATTTTTCCGGCGAGGCTTTGAACTTATCTACGCAACCTGCAGAACAGAAGTAGTACTTCTTGCCCTCATATTCGTGAACATGTTTCGCAGTCGCGGGATTTACGTCCATGCCGCAAACTGGATCGCGCTCCGCGAGCGCAAGCGGTTTTGCAGGTGTTCCGAGTGTCACCAGCGGCTGGGCCGGCGCGGCCGTAGGCATGCCGAGTGTGACCAATCCCGATGACGACTTGTTCAGGTATGCCTGAGGATGGGCCAGAAACTTGTCGGCGCAGTGTCCGCAGCAGAAGTAATACTTCTTGCCTGAGTGTTGCGCCGTGTATTTGGCCGTAGCCGGATCAACATTCATCCCGCAGACCGGGTCGCGGGTGGGAATCGTTCTGGAGTCGTCCATGGGCATCAGACTGGCGCGCCGTTTCTTCCGCTCCTCTGAAGATTACAGCGTTTGCATGCAGGAGCCCACGGCATGCGCCACGAGCTACATTCTTACGCCGCGGCTCAGCCCTGCATTCTCCCGTTCTCGCCTTCAGTTTCGAAGCTCCAGATTCGACGCAATGGCCTGTCTTTCGATTGCGGATCGTCTATATTGGATTCACCGGCGGAGTGGCCCGGAATTCCAAATCGATCATATAGAAGGGCTTAAGGGATGACCTATCTGGAAGTAGTGTTCAGCTATGAAGCGCTGCCCGGCGAGAGAGAACTGCGCGCGATCGATGGCATGCGTGAGGTGTATGGGATCCAGCGCGTGCGATTTAATGAGAAAGAGAAAACTGTCCGGGTGCTGTACGATGCCTCACGCATGAAGCAGGACGCAGTCGCCAGGTTGTTGCGGCAGGC
>C688J18823_10000162_pt1 | contig 36245 bp, 42 predicted proteins | sample HopSoiMetagenom1_FD_18823 | JGI IMG/M metagenome (IMG submission 18823) | reverse complement strand
GTGCGCGCGCCGCTCTTCTCGCAGATCGACCTGCGCGTCGACAAGATCTGGACCTTCGATTCGTGGTCGCTCAACGCGTACGTCGACGTCCTCAATGCCGGCAACCATCGCAGCATCGAAGGCACGGCCTTCAACTACGACTTCTCGCAGCAGGCGCGCGTGCAGGGCCTGCCGTTCTTCCCCTCGACCGGCCTCAAGGCCTCGTTCTGAAAGGACACGCCATGCGCTGCCTGATCCCGCTCCTGCTCGTGACCGCCGCCTGCAACTTCGATTTCGAGAAGCAGTCCCACGTCTCCAAGCTGCGCGTGCTCGCCGTGCGCGCCGACCCGCCGCAGGTCGTGCTGGTGCCCGGGCAGCCCGTGCCGACGGTCGAGTTGACCGCCCTGGCCGTCGGCCGCGGCGGAGAGCCGGTGGAGGTGGAGTTCTCGCTCTGCAAGACCGTCGGGCTGCCCGCGGCGGACCTCGACTGCCCCGGCGCCGACGGCATCTCGTTGCCGGCGACGTCGTCCACCTCGGCATTGCTCGACCTGAACCATCTGGAGGTGCCCGGCGACTTGCCAGAGGTGATTCCGCTCGCCATCGGCTTCGAAGCAGCCAGCGGGGGGCAGCGGCTGCATGGATTCGCGGCGTACGACGTCCGGACGTCCGCGGACACCTCGCCGGCGCGGAATCCCGCCATCCAGGCCCTGGAGTGCGATGGCGCGCGAGTGCCGGAGAACGGCAACGGCTGGGTCCATGCGGGCACGACGGTGAGCCTCAAGCCCCTGTCGGACAGCAGCGATGTGACCTTCAGCTTCTACTCGACGGCGGGCGAGATCGACTCCCTGCGAGCCACCGCGAAAGACCCCGCGGTGGATTGGAAGGCGCCGGCAGAGCCCGGGCCCGTGCAGCTCTGGATCGTCGCGCGCGACGGTCGCGGCGGGGTGGGGTGGCTGGCGCGCACCGTGCAAGTGGTTCCCTGAAATCCTTCCCAAGGAGAAAACAAATGATCGCGGACAAGCTGCTTTCCTTCACGTTGTTGGGCGCCGGCTGGGTGCTCTGGCTGCTCATCGGGCTCTCGGTGCTTTCGGTCAGCGTCATCGTCGAGCGCGCCGTCTACTTCTGGCGCCGGCGGATGTCGCGCGCCTTCCCCCAGCTGATGGCGCTGGCGCAGGCGGGCGACCTGGACGAGGCCGGCTACATCGCCGAGGGCGACGCGATGGAGGCGGAGGTCGTTCGCGTCGCCGCGCTGCGCTCGCGCGACGGCAACGCCGCGGTGGCGGAGGCCATTTCCTCCATCATCGAGAAGCGGCGGCTGCAGTACGAGCAGGGATTGTTCATCCTCGGGACGCTGGGCAACAACGCGCCCTTCGTCGGGCTCTTCGGCACGGTGCTGGGCATCATCCGCGCCTTTGCCGATCTCTCGACGTCGAACAAGGCCGGGGCGCAGACGGTGATGGCCGGCATCTCGGAGGCGCTGGTCGCCACCGCGGTGGGACTGTTCGTCGCCATCCCCGCGGTGCTCGCCTTCAACGTCTTCCAGCGGTTGCTGAAGCGCGTGATCGGTCGCTCCAACGCGCTGGCACACGCCATCGCCGCCGGCATGCACGTCGAGAAGGAGGCGGACTAGCCATGGCCGCCGCGCAGACCAACGACGAAGAGGGGATCAACGGAATCAACGTCACGCCGCTGGTGGACGTCACGCTGGTCCTCTTGATCGTCTTCATGGTGACCGCCAGCGTGATCGCCAAGGCAGCCATCGAGGTGGACCTCCCGCGCGCCGCCAACGGCGGCGAGATCACGCAGCGGACGCTCGCGCTGGTCGTCTCGAAAGAGGGGCGGACGTTTCTCGAGGGCGCGGAGGTGGACGACGCGCGCCTGGTCGAGGCGGTTCACCTCGCGCAGCGGAAGGGCGAGGACGTGCAGGCCGTGGTCGGCGCGGACCGCGCGGCGACCCACGGCGCGGTGACGCACCTGCTCGACCTGCTCAAGGGAGCGGGAGTGACGAAGTTCGCCATCCAGATCGAGAAGGCGGGTTGAGCCATGAAGCGCGTCGCGGGATTGGTCTCGTTGCTGCTGCACGCGGTGGCCGGAGTGGCGGTGGCGCGGGCTCACGCGCGGCCGGTTCCGCCGGCGCCCCAGGTGAAGGTGCAGGTGGCCGTAGTCGAGAAGCCTCCGCCGCCGCCTCCTCCCCCCGCGGTCGTGACCCCGCCACCCGTCGTGCACGTCGTCCGAATGGCGCGCGCCGCAGGACGCTCTCTGCCGCCGCGCCAGCTGGACGCGCCGCCGCCGCCCACGACGGAGGCGGCCCAGGTCGCGGACGAGCCGGTGGCCATCGCGGGAATCTCCTACCAGAGCACGTCGGCTGCCGGAAGCTTCGCGGCGGCGGTCGGGAACACCTTGGCGGCCGCGCCTGATCGCGTCGCGCGCAATCCCGCCGCGGCTCGCCCGTACAAGGCCGCCCAGTACGCCGCGGCATCAGAACTGGCGGAGGCACCCCAGGTGCTGAACCGCGACCAGGTCGATATCCGCCGCTACTACCCGAAGGAGGCGCTCCAGCGCGGCATCGAGGCGGAAGTGATCCTCCGCCTGACCATCGATTCCGACGGCTCTATCGCCGAGGCAAGCGTCGTCCGCGATCCCGGCGAAGGTCTCGGCGCCGCCGCCCTCCGCGCGGTGCGAGAGTTCAGGTTCGCGCCGGGCCGGGTTGGCGCCACTCCGGTGGCGACGGCGATCCCGTTCGTGATCCGTTTCGTGATTTCGTGAGCGTGAATACCGTTGAGGGCATGGCTCACGCGAAAAGCGGCAGCCGCCCGGCTGCCCGAAACTCGTATGATCGGGCGAAGGAGTTCCAGGGCCGGCGTTACACCGGCATGGCGGTGGGGCGCGGGCACAAATGGAAGTACGACCCGGGCGACTGGACGGAGAAGAAGGTCACCCCGGACAAATGGGAACTCCACTACGCGGTGAACAAGCACCGCAAGGGCCGCGCCCCCGAGGGGTCGGGCGCACCGGTGGGCACTTCACACCACTGGTACATCCTCGCCGACCAGGTGGTCACCAAGCTCGACGCGAACACCTATTCGACGGAGATGAAGGGCATCAAGTACAAGCTCGCCCACAAGCGCGCCGACAAGGAAGGCTGGAGCGCCAGCGAACGTGCGCAGAAGAGGCGGCTGGTGCAGATCCTCCGCGAGATGATCGCCGAACTGGAGCGCCCGCCCTCCGAGGCGACGCCCGCCGAGCCGGCCAAGCTCGAACAGCGCCGCGTCGCGCTAAGGGCTCGGCCCAACCGCCGCACTCCGCACCGCCACTCGGTGGCCTGACTACATCGGCGGCACCAGCCCGTTCTTGCCGACCGTCAGGCGCTCGGCGCGCAACGTGCCGTCGGGCTGGTGCGAGGCGATGGCGAAGAGGTGCACGCCGGACTTGAGCTGCGATCGATCTCCCGGCTCCAGCTTCACGATCTTCGCGTTCGAGGGCACCACCACCGTCTTCTCGCCGTCCTTGTACTTGAGCGTGAGCTTCCCGCCGGCGGACTTGGCGACGGTGGCATTGGTCATCGTGCTCGGCGACTTCCCGCCCGACGCATCCATCCTGGAAACCGTGGCGTTGGTCATGGTGCTGCCGGGGCCGAGATCCCAGGGGCGGTGCCCTTCGCCGGTTCCGCGCATGGAATCGGGGAAGACGTGCACTTCGACGGCCCGCAGCGTGCCGTCCGATTGCGCCACGGCCGTGGTGCCGATGAAGGCTCCATCCTTGACGTCCGACATCGAGCCTTTCTCCGCGACGGCGACACGGGCATCGTCCGCGAGCTTCAACTTCACCGTCTTGCCGCCGGTGGACTTCACGGTGACGGTATCTCCCTCGACGGCCGTGATCTCGCCGCGGACGTGTTCCGGCGCCGGCGACCCCTGCGCGAGGGCGGCGCCGGCCAGCAAGGCTGCTCCCACGAAAACCATTCGGTACATGCCACTCCTCCTTGGATGACCGGACGCTATGCATCCGGCCGGATGCGAGCATCGCGCAATGGACGCGATTGCGTACGTATCCTCGAAAGATCGCGCTCGCGCAGGTACGATGCCGCCATGAAGTCGCCACGGGCCGAGCAACCCCTCGCCGTGCGGATCACCCACTGGGCGAACGTCCCGCTGCTCGCCCTGATGGCCGCGAGCGGGCTGCAGATCCTCGCGGCTTTCCCCGAGATGGGGCCGAAGGGCGCGCCCGCGGGCTGGTACCCGCTTCAGGGTTGGATTCCTCCCGCGTGGATGCGCGCGGGCGACTGGCTCGCGGGTGCGCGCCATCTGCACTTCGGCATCGCATGGCTCCTCGTGGCCAACGCGCTCGTTTACCTCATATGGATGGGGACGACGGGCGAATGGCGACGGCGTGCGTTCAACCCGCGGCGCGACGCGCGAAACGCTCTCGATACTCTCGCATGGTATGTGCGGCTTCGCCGGTCGCCGCCCGAGCAGGGCCTGTACAACGGCCTGCAGCGCTTCTCCTACACGCTCGCGATCGCGTTGGGAGCGGTCGAGGTGCTCTCCGGGCTCGCGCTCTACAAGCCGGTCCAACTCTCGCCGTTCGCTGCGCTGTTCGGGGGCTACGATGGAGCGCGCGCAGTTCATCTGCTCGGGCTCGCAGCCCTGCTCGCCTTCACGCTGGCGCACGTGGTGCTTGTCATCCTGCATCCCCGCGCGCTCGCATCGATCTTCACCGGAGGGCGCCGCACATGACCTTTTCCAGACGCACCGTCCTCGGTTTCGCGCTGCTCCCGCTCGCGTGCGATTCCGCGAAGCCGCACGAAGGGTTCCTCGGGCTGACCGAGCGGCTCAACGACCGCGTCCAGCACCGCCTCTTGCGTCCGGGAAAGCTCGCGCCGCAAGAGCCCGAAAGCGCCGTCACGCAGGAGGGCGAATTTCCGCTCTACAAGGTGGCCGACGACTACCCCGAGGCGCCTGCCGGGTGGAAATTGCGCGTGCATGGTCTGGTGAAGAGTCCTCTCGAGCTCTCCCTCGCCGAGTTGCGGCGCCTGACGCCGACCCGATTCCGCGTGCGCCACCACTGCGTGGAGGGGTGGTCGGCCGTCGCCGCCTGGCACGGCGTCCGTGTGTCCGAGATGGCGCGCCTCTGCGGCGCCGACCCGCGGGCCAGGTTCGTGGAATTCCGCAGCTTCGAGCGCGGCCAGCCCAGCGAGGATGCAGAAGCCGTCCGCTACTACTCGACCTGGGACCGCGAGAGCGCCGAACATCCGCAGACGATCCTCGCGTACGCGCGCAATGGCGCCGCGATCTCGCGCGAGGAAGGCGCGCCGCTCCGGCTCTATTCGGCTGTGAAGCTCGGCTACAAGATGGTGAAGTGGGTGGACGAGGTCGTCTTCCAGCCCGTGCGCACGGGCGGGTACTGGGAAGACCTCGGCTACGAGTGGTTCGCCGGCGTGTGATGGCGAGGTCATGCCGACCGGGTTGCGGCTCTACCCCGATCACTCCGCCGCCTCCATGGCGAGCAAGGCGTGCTTCGCCTTGGGGCCCCCCAGGTACTCGCCGAAGCTGCCGTCGCTCCGCACCACGCGGTGGCAAGGCACGACCAGCGGCAGCGGGTTGTGGGAGCAGGCGCTGGCGGCGGCACGGACCGCGGAGGGATTGCCGGCTGCCCTGGCCACGGCGGTGTAGCTCTCCGTCCTGCCGTAAGGAATGTCGCGCAGGTGCAGGAGCACGGAGAGGCGGAAGCCGCGGGCGAGCTGGAGATCGACCGGCACGGTGAAGGCGCGCCGCCTGCCGGCGAAGTACTCGTCGAGCTGTCGCGCCGCCCTGTCGAGCCGGCGGGGCGTCCGCAGTATCCGGGAACTGACGTCGGCGGCCAGGCGCGACAAGACGGAGTCGTGATCTTCCCGGCTGAAGGCCACCCGCACGAGGCCCTTGCCGGTGGCCGCCAGGAGCAGCGGTCCCAGCGGGCTGTCGACGGTGCGGTACGACACGTCGAGCAGTCGCTGGCGCTCGGCCAGACGGGCGAGTCTCGCGTGGAGCTCGTCCAACGCGGTGGAGCCCGCAAATCCTCGTCCGATGCGATCAATCATCTGCTTGTCCGTCGTCATTGGGTGCCTTTCGAGAGCCGCTTGCGCAGGTTTGCGATCCCATCCGCCGCGCTGCGCCGGGCGGCAGTCGCGTTGGAGCCGAGCAGCTTGCCGACCTCCCCGTAGGAAAGACCGGCGAGATGCCGGTAGATCACCGCGCCGCGCTGCTTGGGCGGCAACGAGTCGAGGGCGGCGCGCAGCGCCTCGTCATGCTCCGGCTCGGGCGCCGCAACTTCAGGCAGCTCGCCGGTGCCGCCGTCCCTTCGCGCAGCGCTCCGCAGCTGGTCGATGGCCTTCCGGTGCGCGATGGTCACGAGCCAACCCCGGATGTTGCTGCCCGCCGGCAGCCTTCGATATGCCTGCAGCGCGGACAGGAACGTCTCCGACCAGGCATCGGCGGCGTCGGTCGGTCCCACCAGCGCGCGGCAGACCCGCAGCACCAGGGCGCCGTGCTCGGCGACGATCTCCTCGAACGGCCGCTGCGGCGGACCGGTCATCGCGCCAGGTGCACGAAGCGATTCACAGCCCGGTCTCCCGCACCGTGATGCTCACGCGGCCCGGCGGAAGTCCGAGACCATCGGGCGCCGTCCCTTCCAGCACCTTGGGTACGCCGTGATAGATGCGCCGGCTCGGCCCGCCGAAGACCAGCAGATCGCCGGAGCGCAGCTCGACGTCGATGAAGGGCCCGTTGCGCCGGCCCACGCCCGCGAACCGGAACACGCAGGTGTCGCCGAGGCTGAGGGTCACCACCGGCGCGTCGCTGGGCTCTTCGCCGTCGCGATGCAACCCGAGGTGCGCACCGGGGCCGTAGAGGTTCACGATCGCCGCGTCCGGCGCATAGGAGGCGACGCTGTCCGCCCCAAAGGCGTCCGCAACCGCAGCCCGCGCGAGATCGAAGAGCTCGATCGGCAAGGGCTTGACCGGCGCGCCGTCGGTGTCGTCCGCCGTCTTCGAGTAGGCGTAGGGCTCCCAGTGCCACCCCAGGCAGACCGACTGGACGCTCATCAGATGGCCGCTGGGGACGCGGGGATGCCGCAGCCCGGCGGGCGGCAAGGACCAGCGCCGAAACCCGGAGGCGAGCGATCGCTGTGCCTTGGGGTCGAGCCAGCCCGCGATCTTCACTGCGCCCGGGAGGAGCACCTCGGGAACAGGTGCAATGGGTGCCGGCGGGATATCCAAGGCGAGCTGCCTTGGCGCCTGCGGCGGCAGAAGCGCGGTGGGAACGCCGCCGAGGCGGCTGCGGCCCATCCGGCCGCGAGACGATGGAGCGTTTGCTGTCATGCGTGGTCAACGCAGACCGTACCCGATTTGTGAGGTCCGCGGTGACGGACGGCCGCGGAAGGAATAAACCGTGCAGACGCCCGTCCATCCCACGAGCAAGAACCATGGCTTGTCGCATCCATCTGCTGCTTGCCGCCGTCGTCGCTCTTGCTTGCGACAAGCAGGCCGCGTCGCTGCCGGCTCCGACCGATCTCCACCTTGCCGGCACGGCCGCCGTCCGGGTATCGCCCGCCGCAAGCGGGGAGTGGCTGCTGCTTCTTGAAACGCTGCAGCCGCAGGCCCTGGTCACCACGCCGATCCGCAGCGCCGGGCGGGCGGGGAGCGCGGGGATCGTCCAGACCTACGATGCTCCGGCAGGATGGGTCCTGATCGACGCGGTCGCTCATCCCTCCGGCGACGTGAGCCTCTTGAGCGTCCGCGTGGACGAGGCGGCCGACTACCCGATGCGCGCGATGGTCTCGCGTTTTCGCGCCAGCGGCGCATCGGCTGAGCGCGAACTGTTCCGTCTTCCTCCTCCCGACGGAACCGAACCGCCGCCCGCATTCATGTCTTCGCTCGACCGGGCGCGAATCGTCGCGCAGGGCGAGGATCTCTTCGCGGTCGTCCGTTGGGCGAACAACGCCGTGCAGGCGTTCCGGCTCGGATTCGAGGGAGGAAGCTGGAAAGAGAGTTGGGCGGCCTGGGTGGAGCCGGCAGCGCCGCTGTTCGCCGTCGGCATCATCGGCGGGGGTTTCGACAACTTCCACCAGGGAGACACGCCATTCTTCGTCCATGCCGACGTCGACGGCGCGGGCAACCTCCTGGTCGGGGTGGTCAGCAGCGAAGACGTGCTTCCCAGGCATGACGCATTCTTCGGCGAGGATCTCATGTCGCAGGCCAATCCGGCGAGCTTCGATTTCGGCGTCGCCGTCGTGACGAGGATCAGCGCGCAGGGAATCCGGAGCCCTGCGCGATTGCTGGGAAGTCCGGGCACGAGCAAGAAGCTCCTGAACCTGAAGGTCGCCGGCGATTCGGTCGTCCTCGTCGGCCGCGTCAAGACGGGCGATCAGCCCGGGAGCTGGGATGGCTGGATCCTCGCGTCGCAAGCGACCACGGGAGAGGTCGAGTACGAGCGCAACGTCGACGTCCAGCAGGGCGACATGTTCTGGGACGCCGCGGCCCTGGGCGGTGGAAGGGTGCTGGCGGTGGGCTCGAGCAACTACACGCAGAATCCGGTGGGCCTGAGCGTCAGCGATACCCGCGACGCGCTGGCGGTGGTGCTCGATGCAAGCGGGCAGGTGGAGAAACGCATCCTGCTTCCCGGGGGGCCCGCCGGCCGCGGGAATGAAGCGATGTCCGTTGGCGTCGTCGACGGCAACCGGATTGCCATCTCCGGCGTGCAGAACGCACCGGGCACGCATGCAGCCGTCTATTCGGATGCGTTTCTCGACCTGCGAGGACTCGATGCCTCGTCGCAGAGCGGCCCTTGATCAGGGAGCCGGGTTGGCCAGCAGCGTGCGGACCTTCCTGAAAACCAAAGGCGAGAAGAGCAAGCCCAGGTGGCCGAGATCGGGGACGTGGATCAGCTCTCCCTCCGCCGCGGAGAACACGCGCGGGATCACGATGTTGTCGGAGCCCGCGACGATGGAAGAGAACCGCACCGCGGAAGCCGCCTCGCGGGTCGCCTCGAGCCGCCGCAACAGCGGCGAGCCCGGGCGCAGCTCGCGGCCGACGCGGGAGGTGAGCCAATAGGCGTTGTAGGTGCCGCTCACGGGGGTGCCGAGCATGATGCAGCGGTCCACGCGCCGAGCGCCGCCCAGCAGCTGTAGCCAGGCGCGCGCGATCACTCCGCCCATGCTGTGGCACACCAAGTCGATGCGCCCTCCGCGGACGCGGCGCCGCAAGGAGTCGCGCAGCTCGACCGCCGCGCGCTCGATGCCGTGGGCGCCCGAGTAGCTGAAGGAAAGAAGCGGAGCGCCACCGCAAGCCTTGAGGTAGAGCGCGAGGGGAAAGAAGGACGACCGGTTGCCAAGATACCCGTGCACGAACACCGTCGTGCGTTGTTCCGATCGGCGCGGGGTCTGCTTGCGGCTTGCACCCAATCCGAAAGGATAGAGGAGCGAAGAAGCCGCGAGAGCCAGGAGCTCGCCGGCGATCAGCCTCGATGGCGGCCGAGCCGAAGGCGGGAAATCCTCGATGATCACCGGTTGCATTCAGCCCTCTCCTGCGCTGGTTTCCTCGGGCGCGTGCTCGCCCGGCGTCGCGGCGTCCGGCGGCACCACGTACCACTGGCGGCCGTGCTGCTGCCGCTTGAGCAACCCCTGCCGCTCCATCTCCTGGAGCATCTTGCTGAAGGTGGAGAAGCCCCCCTCGCGTTCGTCGAAGTCCGGCTCCTTGCGGACGATGGTCTCCTTGATCAGCGACGGATTCAATGGGCCGGTCGCGCGGGAGAGCAGGCTGGCCACGACTTCCCGCGCGATCGCCGGTATCTCGCGCGCTCCGCCCGACGCCGGAGCCTTCGTCTTCGCCTCGCGCCGGGAGGCCGCCTTGGTCGCGGCCGGCGGCTTCAGGTAGATGAACTCGTCGCACGCCTTGACGAAGAGCGGCGAGGTGGCCTCCTTCACGCCCAGCCCGACGACCATGCGGTTGTTCTCGCGGAGCTTGTAGGCCAGGGGGCAGAAGTCGCTGTCGCCGGAGGCGATGGCGAAGCTGTCGATGTGCTCGCGGGCGTAGCACAGCTCCAGCGCGTCGATCACCAGGCGCATGTCCGCGCCGTTCTTGCCGGCACGGGTGGAGGGCGGCACGTCGATCAACTCCACCCCGAACTCGTGCAACCGGCGCGGCGCTTCGCGAAAGCGCGACCAGTCGCAGTAGGCGCGGCGGAAGACGACCTTGCCGCGCTCGAGCAGCCGGTCCATGGCGGGCTGGAGATCGAAGGTGGCCGGGCTGATCCCGGTATTGGTGACGATGTTCTCGAAATCGATGAACAGGGCGATGCGTCGCTCGCTTTCGCTGACCATGCCGTGTCGACCCTCCTGCGCTCGCCTCGATACGCCTGCGGATCCGTGATACTTGTCAAGCCCTGATGCAAAGGCCAGCCGCGCACGACTCTCGCGAGAGCAACTCCATGAAGGACATGACCCAGGAGCAAGCGCGGGTCGAGGCGCTGAGGCGTTGGGGAACGGGCGGCACCATCGAATTTCGCCCTCCGCGACGGCCTCGGGAAGCGCGGGGAAGGCTGGCGCGGTACGCTTGCAAGGTGAGCAACGGAGGCGTGCGTGGCTCGCGCACGGTGGAGGGACAGGGCGACACCTGGCGCGAGGCCTTCGAGGACGCGAGGCCGCGCTGAGTCGCCGGCTTCATCTCACGACTTCCACCCGATCTCCGCGCGGAACGCCTCCCAGGCCTTCTCCAGGCCGACCTTGAGATCTGCGATGCCTTCGGTCGCGCCGGCGCGGAGCTGCTCGAAGCGCCGGCTGACCTCCGCATAGCGGGCCTCGGCGTCCATCAGCTTCCGCCTTCGCGCCAGCGCCGAGAACGCGGGCGCCGACGCACGCATCGCCGCGGACCGCTTTTCGAGCATGGCCTTGCCTTCGCGCAGCATCGCCTCGGTCTTCTTCATGTACGGATCCATCGTCGTTCCAGCCTCTCCGCCGGATCGGCGGTCTGCGGATCCCCTTGGCGTCGCCCCGCGGGGTGCGGCTGGATCTATAACCGCGGTACTCGTTCCCCGCCCGCGGATCTTCGCTCATCGCCATCGATCGGCAGTCGCGATCTTGGGCTCAGCGCTGAGGAGACTCTGCCAGCGCTCGCTTGCAGTCCAGCGCCAGCTGCTGCTCGTGCTGCTTGAGGCAGCGATAGTTGCCGCCGCTGCCCAGGTTCTCGTTGGGGCAGAGCTTCTGCTCGTCGTCGCTGCAAGCGACCCGGATCTTCTCGAACCTGGCGCGGGCGGCAGCAGCCGCTTGCTGGATCTGCTCCAAAGACTTCCTGCACGGGTCGGAGAGCTGGGTCAGGCGCCCCCGCAGGCAGCGCGCCACCGCGCCGCGGTTCGCGACGACGGCGCTGCAGAACTTCTCGGCGTCCGCGTTGCAGGTCTCGCGGATCTGCTCCACGCGCTCGCGAAACGTCTTGCGGTTGTCCTTGCAGGCCTGCGACAGGTCCGCCTCGTGCTGCTTGAGGCACCGCACCACGCGCCCCCCGCCGGGCTCGACGCCGCGGCAAAGCCGATCGGCGTCGGCCAGGCAGGGATGATCGGCGACGGCGAGGAGCAGTCCGAGCGCGAGCGCGACCATTTCATCGACCTCCTGGCAGGCCTGCAGGATCCTTGCGCGGCGGTTACTTTCCCGCCTGCGCCTGCGGCGGCTCGCCCATGTCCGCCCAGCCCGCTTCCGTCATCGACTTCCACTTCCAGTCGCCGTTGCGCTTCACCAGCAAGGCGACGTTGCGGCCCGAGAGCTTCTGCTTCCCGGCGGTCATGACGAACTCGTCGGTCACGTTCGCAAGCGAGTCGGAGAGGACGGTGATGGTCCGCTTGTGCGTGGTCTTCATGTCCTTGGGCATGTTCTCGTAGAACGGCTTCATCATCTGTTCCCACTTCTCGCGGTTCCACTCGGCGGCGTCGATCTTGCCGCCAGCGGCGTCGCTGGTCATGTAGACGGGGAAGTCGACCGTGTCCATCTGCGCCTGCATGTCGCCCTTCTTTTCGGCCTCGTCCGCGAGCGCGAGGAACTTCTGGATCTCCTTCTTCACCTTCGCGTCGTCGGTCTTGCGCGACCACGGCCCCATCTTCGAGATGTCCATGCCGCCGGCGGGCGGCGCCTTGGCCTCTTCGGATGCGGCGGGAAGAGACGCGAGAGCAACCAGAGCTGCCACGATCAGGTTCTTCATTGCGATTCCCCCTTCTGCCCGATGCGCGGCGGCTTATCGCGACTGTCGGTCATGCGCAAGTCACGCGACCTTCTCGCCGCCCCGGCATCCGAGTCGAGGTCGATGAGCGAGGCCTCCGCATCCAACGCCCGGGTCCGCCCGGCCTCACGGCCCGGGCGCATCGAAACGGTGTCCGCGTTCCTCGCCATCTACTTGATCTGGGGCTCGACCTTCCTCGCCATCCGCCTGACGGTTCAATCGATCCCTCCCCTGTTCACCGCCGGCACGCGGCACCTGCTCGCGGGCGCTATCCTCCTCTGCTGGGCGCTGTGGAAAGGAGAAAGGCCGACGCGACAGGGATGGCGCGCCGGGCTCATTCTCGGATTCCTCTTCTTCTTCGTCAGCCATGGGCTTTTGCACTGGGCGGAGCTGGAAGTGCCATCGGGTGTGGCGGCCCTGGTGATCGCCGTCGAGCCGGCCATCGTAGCGGTGATGCTGCCGCTCCTCAGGCTGGGTCCGAGCCCACGGTCCGCGACCTGGGTCGGGCTCCTGGTGGGCGGGCTGAGCGTTGCGCTGCTTTTCCGGCCCGAGGTCTCGGGCGGTCCGGGCGCCTTCACCGGCCTCCTGGCCGTGCTCGCCAGCGCCGTCGCCTGGTCGCTTGGCATCGTCTACTCGCGCAAGTTGCAGCCGGCCGACGGGTCCACGCTCAATGCGGCGCTGCCGCTCCTCTGCGGCTCGGTGATGCTGCTGGCGGGAAGCCTGGCTCGCGGCGAGCATCACGCTCTTCATCCCAGCCAGATCCTGCCGGAGTCGGTGCTCGGCTTGCTCTTCCTCATCTTCTTCGGATCGCTGACGGCGTTCAGCGCCTATGCCTGGCTGCTGAAGCACTACGAGCCGACGCTGGTGGCCACGCACACCTACGTGAATCCGATCGTGGCGGTACTGCTAGGCTGGGTCTTCGCCGGAGAAAAGCTCACGCCTTCGATCCTCGTCTCGATGGCGCTGGCCATCGTCGCGATCTGGCTGGTGAACCGCAGCGGCCGGGTCAGGAGGCGGGCACCTTCGCCGGCGGCGTCTCGATGACGGTGAAGGCCACGCGGCGATTGGTGGCCCTGCCCTCGGCGGTGGAGTTCGGGACCATGGGCTGCGTCTGTCCGAACCCGCGCGCCCGCAGCCGACCGCGGTCCACGCCCTTGCCGACCAGATAGAGGACCACCGATTCCGCCCGCGCCTGCGAGAGCGCCAGGTTGTGCGCCTCGGTGCCGACGTCGTCGGTGTGACCCTCCACCTCCACGACCCGCAGATCGGGATGGCTCTGCAGCACCGCCGCCACCTGATCGAGGAGCTGGTACGAGGTCACCTCGACTCGCGCGTTGCCGGTGGCGAAGAGCACGCGGGCAAGGATTTCGAGCCTGCGCGGACCGACCACCACTTGCTGCTTCATCCCCGCCGGGCAGCCGTGGTTCTCGGCCGTCCCGGCCGCGTCCGGGCAGGAGTCGTCGGCGTCAGGGATGCCGTCGCCGTCGCGGTCCGGCCCCGTGAGCGGAAGGAGGTGCGCGAGCGGCAGTGGGACGGCGATCGGCTGCGGTTCCACGGCGCGCGCCGGGACGGCGAGCACAGGCGCGGGGGCGACCGCCGTCACCTGCGCCAGGCGCTGCGGCACGTCGCGCGTCTCGCAGGCCGAAGGCGACCAGGAGAAGCCGAGCAAAAAGCGCGCGCGCGGCGCCCCGATGCCATCGCTGAGCGCGGTGCCGAAGGCAGCGTCGACAGCAAGGCTGCGCACCGGGCAGAGCGTGGTGCCGAGACGCCATTCCGCGGGCGTCGAGCCAGCGGCGAAACCGGAGCGCAGGAAGGTCCTCGCCTCCAGCTCGGTATACACGCGGGCGGGAACGTAGAAGGCGCGTGGGGTTGCAAGGCGGTAGCCGAGCCCGGCGCGGGCCCCGGCCTCGTTGCCCGACCTCACGTCGGCGAGCTCGCGCGGTGGGCGCAGACGAAAGTAGGCGTTGGCGAGCATCGAGAAATCCCCGTTCCAGACGGTGCCCAGCGTCTTGCCTGCGGCGAGCAGCACTTCGCCCCGCACGCGGCCGTCGCTGGCCAGGCTCTGCGCCGCGCCGGTGGGAAGGTCGAGCGAGGCCTGCGCGGCCAGGTCGATGCCGGAGCCTTCCTCGCGCAGGAGCGAGAGCCGGGGCGTGAGGCGGAGATCGGCGAACCCGCCGGAGAGCGACGACGGACCGCGCGACGAAGGCGGCAAGCTGGAGAGATTTCCGTCCTGCGAGAAGATCATCGGCACCTGCGCGGCGAGCGAGAGCGGACCGACAAGATGGATCTGCGCGCCCAGCCAGCCCGACGCCACACCGCGGACCAGCGGCTCGGTGGCGCCCGAATCGCGCTGCAGCGTGAGCGGATGGACGGCGTAGCCGACCCAGGTGCGCACCTCGAGCCGCCCTTCGCCCGGCAACGGCGGCCGCGCTCCTTCCACGGCCGCGAAGCCGTCGCCCGCTGAGGCCGGGGTGAAGAGCGCCACGTCCATGTCTGCCCAGGCGGGCACGGCAGCGAGCATGACCACCAGCAGCAGGGCGCGGCGGCGGCGAGGCCAGGCGAGCGCCAGGGCAAGGAGCGCCAGCGGCCCCGGCACCCCTCCTGTCGAACAGCCGCCCCGGGCAAAGCCCCCCTCGATCACCTTGAAGCTGCTCTCCGCGACGTCGCTCTGGTTCTGCTCGGTGTCCAGTGCCGCTGCCGCGATCGCGTGGGTTCCCGTCTGCAGATCGGCCGGCGGCATCAGCGTCCATGCGCCCTGCACATCGACCTGGGCCATGTAGCGGTCGCCGTCGAGCGTGACCTCGACGATGGTCCCCGGGTCGGTGTGGCCCTTGATGGCCGGCCGCCGCTGCTCCACCTCGGCGGCGTCGGCGGGAGACTCGATGGTGGGCGGCCGGAGCGTGACGTCGGAGTCGGAGTAGCTCACGGCCTGCGCCGGCGAGGAGGTGTTGCCTGCCGCATCTGTCGCCGTGGCGGTGACGCGGATTCCCGCCGCCAGGCCAGACCCGGGCGTGCAGCGGAAGGTGCCTGCGGCGCTGGCCGCCGCGGTGCAGAGCAGCGCGGAGGTATCCGCGTTGGTCACCGCGACCGCGCTCGCCGGTTCCGCGCTCCCGCTCACCACCGCCTTCGCCGCGTGCTTGGTCCCGGCGATGGCGTCGAGCACCGGTGCCGCGGGCGGCGTCGTGTCCACCACCAGGGCCCGCGACTGGCTCACCGGCGAGACGTGGCCGCGCGCATCCTCGACCTGCGCAAGCAGCAAGTACGATCCGTCGGCGAACGGAGCGGCGGGCACGCAGCTCCACCGGCCACCCGCATCGGCCCGCCCCGAGCACACCGTCTCTTCGCCGAGATGGACGGCGACCATGGCGAGGGCAGCCGCGGTGCCGCCGAGCGTGGGCTGCGGATTGCGGGTGGGCGAGGCGATGGGATCGAACAGCGGCGCGACCAGCGTGCGGACGCTGAGCGGCACCGCGTTCGACGGTCCGCTCCGCTTTCCCACCGCCGTGGCCTGGAACGCCGTCATCAGATAGTCGCCGTCGGACAACTCGGTGGCACACTTCCAGGTGCCGGTGCTGCCCACCGTCGCGGTGCAGAGGAGATTCGAGTAGCTGTCGAGCACGCTCACGCGCGCTGCCGGCTCGCCGGTGCCGGAGAGGGAGATCGCCGGATTGGAAGTCGGAGTCGCCACCGTGTCCAGGGTCGGGGCCGAAGGCAAGTGCGTGTCGATGACGAAGGAGACGCCCACGGCGCCGCTGGTGTTTCCGGCCGCATCCGCCTGGGAGACCTGCGCGTCGTGCGTCCCGTCGCGCAGCGCGTCCACCGCGCACGTCCATGCGCCGGAGGTGGCGACGGCTGCCCGGCAAAGGAGGGCCCCGCCCTCGGCGACCGTGACCGAAGCGGAGGGCTCGCCGGTGCCGGAGAACTGGATGGTCGTCAGGTCCGTGGGAGAGGGGATCGGATTCACCGTCGGCTTGCCGATGCCGGTCTTGACCACGAAGAGATCAGGGTTCGACGAGGCGGTGCGGACCAGGGCGCCGCCGTCGTCGTCGTCGTGGTTCCACCGATAGTCGTCGTCATCGTCATCGTCGTCGTTGCGCGTCTCCACCACGGCGGCGAGCAGGTGCCGACCATCCGGTAGAGCCGCGGCCAGCGCGCAGCTCCAACTCGCCGACTTCAGCGCCGCCGTGCACAGGGTCGTGCCGCCTTCGGAGACGATGACCTTGGCGTCCGCGGACACCAGCTTCGCGCTGGCCACTCCGGTCAGGATGGGCTTTGCGTCTGCGGTGGGCGAGGCGGTGTGGTCGATGAGCGGGGCGGGCAGCTTGCCGATGCTCACCACGAAATCGAATTGGGACGACACGGCGCCGGCGTGGCCGGCCTGCGCGGTCCAGGTGTACCCGCCTTCCGCCAGCTGGATGGCGCACGACCATGTTTGATCTTTGCCCACCGCGGCCTTGCAGGAGCGCTGCAACAGGCGAGCGTCGAGCGCAGCGACGGTCACCGCCGTGCCGGCAGCGGCGTCGCTACGGCCGGAGAAGGTCACTCGCGCATTGGAAAGGATTTGCCCCTGGGCGGGCGAAACCGGCGTCGCCGACGTGAGATCGGCCGACGCCGTGCGCGCGCCCGGAATTGCCTCGGGTCCGCCGCAGGAAATGGAGAGGAAAGCGATTGCAACGCGTGACGCGGTGGAAGTCATGCTGGAGTTCCCTCGCTCGGTCGAGCCGTGAGAGGGCCAAGTTGGCCGTCCAGCGAGGATACACACAGGTGCCCACTAAGGACTACCCAGGGGCCCTTGAATGTGCGGTACGCACGTTCAGGTATTGCGACCTGGAAACATTCCAAGCGCCGCCGTGACCGCGCCGTGACATGGAGGGTGCAAGCGGAAAGGCATGAAAGCACTGCTGATTCAGCCGCTGACGCCGAAGACCTATTGGGGCTTCCACGATGCGATGGGAATCATTGGGAAGTCCGCTTCCATGCCGCCGTTGGGCTTGGTCACGCTCGCGGCGCAGCTGCCGCAACACTGGTCGCTGCGGCTCGTGGACCTGAACGTCGAGCCGCTGCTGGACGCGGATCTCGAATGGGCCGACGTCCTGCTGCTCACCGGGATGCTCATCCACGCGCCGTCCATGCACCAGGTGCTCGCGCGCGCGCGCCGGGCCGGCGTGCGCACGGTCGTCGGCGGCCCGGCAGCAAGCACCTCGCCGGCCGAGTTTCCGGAGGCAGACCACGTGTTCGAAGGCGAGGCGGAGGAGCGGCTCTATACCCTGGTGGACGCGCTGGAGCGCGGCGAGGGGCCGCGCCACCTGGTACCGGAAGGTGGCGCGCGGCCCAGGCTGGCCGCGGCGCCCACGCCGCGCTGGGACCTGCTCCGCAGGGAACGCTACGTCTCGATGAGCCTGCAGTACTCGCGCGGTTGCCCGTTCAACTGTGAGTTCTGCGACATCATCGAGATGTTCGGGCGGCAGCCTCGCACCAAGTCGGCGGCGCAGGTGATCCGCGAGCTGGAGGCGCTGCGCGCGTGGGGCTGGCGCGGCTCGGTGTTCTTCGTCGACGACAACTTCATCGCCAACCGCAAGGCGGTGGCCCAGGTGCTGCCGGAGATCGAGGCGTGGCAGGACCGGCACGGCCGGCCCTTCGAGCTCTACACCGAGGCGAGCGTGGATCTGGCGACGCAGCCGAAGCTGCTCGAGGCGATGGCGCGGGCGGGATTCACCACCGTGTTCCTGGGGATCGAAACCCCGTCGCCCGAGGCGCTACGCGAGACGCAGAAGCTGCAAAACCTCCGGCTCGGACTCGCGGAATCCGTCTGGCGGGTGACGCGCGCGGGGATGGAGGTGTACGCGGGGTTCATCGTGGGGTTCGACGCCGACGGCCCGGAGGTGTTCGAGCTGCAGCGCTCGTTCATCGAGAGCCTGCCCATCGCCGCGGCGATGGTGGGCATCCTCACCGCGCTGCCCCGCACCCAGCTGTGGCGGCGGCTGGAACGGGAAGGGCGGCTGCGCGGCAACTCCACCGGCGACCAGTTCGGCCGCCCGAACTTCGTCACCGCGCTGGACGAAGACACGCTGCTCAGCGGCTATCGCACGCTCCTGTCCTCCATCTACTCCGCCGACGCGTACTACAAGAGGTGCGCGCAGATCGTCGACGGCATCGGCAGCCGGCCGCGCAGCAGGCTGCGCCCCGGCGCCCTCGCCATGCTGCTGCGGATCGCGCTGCGAGTCGGAGTCCTCTCTCCCCGCCGCGGGCACTTCTGGCGCCTGGTGGGCCGGGCCCTGCGGCGGCCCCATACGCTGCCGCGCGCCGTCGCGCTGGCGGTCCAGGGCGAGCATTTCATCCGGTACACCGAGAAAGAAGTGGTGCCGCGGATCGAGCGCGCGCTGCGCGAGTTGCGCGCCGCGCCGGCCGCGCAGGTCCAGGCCCGACCAGCCCCGGCGCCCGCCGTGAACGCCTAGCGGGAATCAGGCGTCCGCGAACTGCAGCACCACCTTGATGTCTTCCGGCTTGCGCTCCAGCGCCTGCGCGAAGTGTTGGGGCCGCTCGCGCCGCGTGATCAGGCGGCCCAGCCATCCACGATCGGCGCGGGCCAGCCCCTCGGCGGCCCTGTACCAATGCCTGCGGTTGGCGTTGACGCTGCCCACGATCACCTTGTTCTTGAGCACCGCCGCCGCGGCGATGTCGGCCACGCCGGGACCGACGTCCGCGCCGCCGCTGCCCACTCCGGTGAGGCAGAGCACGCCGCTGGGCGCGAGCGCCTGAATCGAATCGCTGATCACCTGCCCGACGCCGGTGCATTCGACGATCAAGTCCGGCTCGAAGCCGATCGCCGTCACCGATCCGCGGTGGTAGGTGGCGCCGAGCGCGCGCACCAGCTCCGGCTTGGGGCCGGACTCCGCCCGGTCGAGCACGTGCACCTCGAGGTTGCGCTGGCTCAGGGCCAGCGCGGCCAGGAGCCCGATGGGGCCGGCACCCGTCACCAGCGCCGTCCGCGGCTCCCAGAATGAGCGCTGTCCCACCGCCTGGACGTGCTCCAGCGCCTTCGCCACCACCGTGGCGGGCTCGAGCAGCACGCCCAGCAGACCGAGCGATGGGTCGACCTTCATCGCGTATTCGGGTTCCACCCTCCAGCGCTCGGACATGAAGCCGTCGATCTGCTTGATGCCGCGTTCCGTGTACTTCCCGTTGCGGCACATGTCCCACTCGCCCACCGCGCAGCTCGCGCACGGCACCGGATCGGGCCGGCGCACGATGCTCACCACCAGCTCGCCTTTGCGGAGCGAGGGCGATGGTCCGGGGTCGATCACGCGGCCGAGCGATTCGTGGCCCAGCACCAGGCGGGACCGGCCCTCTGGAGCCCAGCCATACTTTCCCTGCGCGATCTCCGCGTCGGTTCCGCAGATCCCCACCGCCACGCCCTCGACCAGGACGGAGCCCGTGCGGACGTCGGGCTCGGGAATCTCTTCGAGCCGGGCTGAACCCGCCTTGAGCGGCTCTACAGTGATCGCTTGCATCGTCTCGCAGCCTGGACGCGTCCTCGCCGCCCGGTGAATTGGACCAAGGACCAATCCAGCGGGTAGAACGTTCGCCAGCCGGGGAGGATATGCAGGGTCGCGCGCTCTTCACGGCAATGCTCGTCGTGGGATGGCTGGGCGCCGCTTGCGGCGGGAGCGAGAAGCGCGCGCCGCCCGCGCCGCGGCCAGCCCTTCCCGGGCCCGCCATCCTCTTCGTCGGCAATAGCCTGACGGATGCGAACGACCTGCCCGGCATGGTCGAGGGGCTCGCCGCCGCTGCCGGAGTGACGCTGCCCACCGCGCAGGTGGCAATCCCCAACTACTCGCTCGGCGATCACCTCGCCGACGGCGAGGCGCCGGACGCCATCGCGGCGGGGGGCTGGCGCGTGGTGATCCTCCAGCAGGGGCCTTCGGGCCAGCCCGACAGCCGCATCCAGCTGCGCGACGACGCGGCCGCGTTCGACGCGCTCGTCCGCGCCGCCGGCGCGCGGACGGCGCTCTTCTCCGTCTGGGCGGACTCACAGGGCCCGTCGACGTTCGAGCAGGTCCGCGCTTCCTACTCGCTGGCCGCGGCAAACGTGGGCGCGATCTACTTTCCCGTCAACGAGGCCTGGTCGCTGGCGTGGGAGCGGAAGCCCGCCCTGGACCTCTACTCCGCCGACGGGTTCCATCCGGCGGTCGAAGGCTCGTACCTGGCGGCGCTCGTCATCACGGGAATGCTGACCGGCATTCCTCCCACGCAGCTTCCCGCGACGTTCACGCCTCCCCGGCGAGGTCAGGTGATCATCGATGCCGCGGACGCCAGCGTCCTCCGGGATTCCGCAGCCGCCGCGATTGCCAGCTTCGGTCGCCGCTAGTTCTACGCCGACGGTTCGACGGGGACGCGGCCGACGGCGATGGCTTCCATCACGGTGGCCACGTCCACGGGCTTCACCAGGTGGCTCTCGATTCCCACGGCGGCGCTGCGGTTGCGATCCGATCCCTGCGCGAATCCGGTGAGCGCCACGATGCGCACTCCCGCCAGCTGCGGATAGGAACGGAGCCTGCGCGCCACCTCGATGCCGTCCATCCCCGGCAGCCGCAGGTCGAGGAGGACCACATCGGGTTGGAATTGCGCCGCCGCCACCACCGCGGAAGCGCCGTCGTGCTCCTTGCGGACCACGTGCCCCGCCGCTTCCAGCGCCTGCGCCAGCATGTCGGCGCCGTCGACGTCGTCGTCGACGATCAGCACGCGCTTGCGCTGGAAGGGCTTCTCCGCGGGCGGGGCCTGGAGGGGCGCCGGGCGGGGGGCATCGCGGGAGGAAGCCGGCAGGCGGATGACGAATTCGCTCCCGCGGTCCGGACCTTCGCTGTACGCGTCGATGGTCCCGCCGTGCAACTGCACGAGGCTGCGCACCAGCGTGAGGCCGATGCCGAGGCCGCCTTGTAATCGATCCCCGCCCTGATCGCCTTGCACGAAGAGCTCGAACATGGAGGACAGCCTCTCCGGCGCGATGCCGTGGCCGTCGTCCTTCACCCGCACCACCATGTCCGGCCCTTCGCGGCGGGCGTTGACCTCGATGTTGCCGCCGGGCTCGGTGTACTTGGCGGCGTTCTGGAGCAGGTTCGCCACCACCTGGGCCAGCCGGACCGGATCTCCCTCGACGAAGAGCGCCCCCACGGGAACGTCGACGGTGAGCTTGTGGTGGCGGGTGTCGACGAGCGGCCGGGTCATCTCCACCGCGCGCGTGATCGCGGTGGCCAGATCGACCCGCTCGCGGCGCAGGTCGATCTTCCCCATGGTGGCGCGGGAGACGTCGAGCAGGTCGTCGACCAGGCGGGACAGGTGCGAGACCTGGCGCTCGATCACGGCCCGCTCCCGCTCGGTGGAGGGGTCGGCCGAGCGCAACCGCATGATGTGCAGCGCGGTGAGGATGGGCGCGAGCGGGTTGCGCAGCTCGTGCCCGAGGATGGCGAGGAACTCGTCCCGGTTGCGGTCGGTCTCCAGCAGTTGGCGTGCCAGCGCCTCCGTCTTCCGGCGCGCGATCACCGTGTCGGTGATCTCCACGGCGTGGATCATCACGTTCTCCACCGCGCCGCCGGACACCTTGGTGGGCTGGGCCACGAAGTTGAAGTACCGCTCCGCGCCGTCCTGTCCCTTGAGGCCCCAGAGGCCCGGGTATTCGGTCCCGAGGTAGGGGTCCCCCACGCGGTACACCTCCTCGAGCAGGTCCCAGGTGGGCTGCGCTTCGGGACCGGCGACGGCCTCGCGGCCGCGTCGCCCGACCAGCTGGGCCTGGCCGACCAGCTTCTGGAATTGCGGGTTGGCGAGGACGAACTCCTGCTCCGCGCCCCGCACGATGGCGATGGCGGCGGGCGCCTTCATGAAGAGCGCGTAGAGGTGCTCGCGGTGCGCGTCCGCCTCGGCGCGGGCCATGCGCTCGCGCTTCTCCAATTCCGCCCGCTCCTGCTCGCGCTGGGCCACGTCGCGCAGCAGCGCCTTCTCGCGGCGGTGCTGCTCGAGGAAGACGCGCACCTTGGCGATCATCGACTCCGGCGCGAAGGGCTTGACGACATAGTCGACGGCGCCGTTGGCGTAGCCCTTGACGATCTGCTCCTCTTCGCGGCGGACGGCGGTGACGAAGATGATGGGCGTGTAGCGGGTGCGCTCGCGCTGGCGGATGAGGGCGGCGGTCTCGAAGCCGTCGAGATCGGGCATCTGCACGTCGAGAAGGATGAGGGCGCAGTCCGCGTCGAGGAGAAAGCGGAGCGCCTCGCGCCCGGAACGCGCCTTGACCAGACGCTCGCCCAGCGGCTCCAGCACCGCCTCCAGAGCCAGGAGGTTGGCATCGCGATCATCGACGATCAAGATCGTTTCGGGGTCGCGAGACACGGCACGCCCGTATAACAGGAGGACGCGCGGCGCGCTCGCCGTCAACGACGGTGCGCTCGCCCTCTCGTTCGCACGGCGACAGCGATGGACTGCTAGCATGCGAACACCCATTTTCGGGGACACGCCATTGCGTGTCCCCATCGGGAAGTTCACATGGATGTCGTGCGGACCAATGCGACTCCCCGGGGAGGAAGCGCTTCATGTTCAGGGCGGCCATGCAGGTGGGCTATTTCGACGGGGAGCCGGAGAGATGACGCTGCGCCTGCGCGTGTGCATCGACGTGGACGATCTGGAGCGGGCGATCGCGTTCTACCGCGACGCCCTCGGGCTCACGTTGGGGAGAAGGCTGGGCTCCAAATGGGCCGAGATGCTGGGTGGCACCTCGGCCATCGATCTGCTGGCGGAGCCGGTGGGGAGCGCGCCCACGTCTGTGTCCGGCCCGGTGCGCGACTACCGCCGTCACTGGACGCCCGTCCATCTCGACTGCGAGGTGACGGACATCGACGCCGCCGTGCGCCGCGCCCAGGCGGCTGGCGCGACTCTGGATCGCGAGATCCAGACGCGCAAATGGGGGCGGCTGGCGACGCTGGCCGATCCGTTCGGCAACGGCTTCTGTCTCCTGGAGATGCACGGGCGCGGCTACGACGAGATGCTCTGAGTGGCCGGCACGAATCCGGATGGCACCGGCGCCATCTCTCAGGCATGACCACGCTTTCCCAAAAGGGTGCGGCCGTCCTCCGCGGCGATCTCCCGCCGGTGCTCAACACCATCGGCGGAGTGACGGCCGTCTCCATCGAGCCGGGGCGCGCGGTCTTCGATCTCGAAGCGGCCGCCCGCCACCACAACCCGATGGGGACCCTCCACGGCGGCATTCTCTGCGACATCGCCGACGCCGCGATGGGCATGGCCTATGCCGCGCGGCTGGAGGAGGGCGAGTCGTTCACCACGCTGGAGCTGAAGATCAACTTCCTCAAGCCCGTGCGCAACGGCAGGCTCCGGGCCGAGGCGCGGGTGGTGAAGGCAGGCCGCACCGTGGGCATGGTGGAGTGCGACGTGGTGGACGCAGGCGGCTCGCTGGTGGCGCGCGCCTCGTCCACCTGCATGACGCTGCGCGGAGAGATGGCCAAGGGCCGCTGATCGCCGTCCTGGTCAGATTCGCGGGCTGACGTATGGAGCGAGCGGTCCGAGCTCGGCTTTGGCGTCGGAGAGCGCCAGCCGCTTCGCTTCGCTGCGCAGCTTGGCCGGAACCCACCGGGGCCATGGCTCGATCATGTTGCGGTGCTCGCCCGACGGCTGGTGCTCCTGACGGACGCGGTCCAGATGGCGATTGGGCCTGGTGCCCGCCGCCGCGACCAGCGCCGGCCAGAGACGCCGGTGGACGAGCGTGATCTTCCCATCCACCAGCTTGCAGGTCGCCACCTCGTCCAGGTCGTGTAACTTTGAGATCACGGCGAAGATGTGTTTTCCCGCCGGGTGGCCCCACCAGCTCCCCCGGATCGCTTCGCCGGCGATGGCGTGCGTCAGCGTCGCCAGCGGTCCGCGAGCGGACTGCAGCATGGCGCCTTCGCGTCTCAACAAGCGGATCGCCTGGGCGGCGGTGAGGCCCGGCATGATGCACCCCGGACCTGCCATCCTACCGCGCTGTCAGCGCGTCCGCGGCGACGCGCAGGCAAGCCATCCCAGCGCGCCCAGACCGCAGAAGGCCAGGGGCGCGAGCGCCGGCGGCTGGCTCCCCATCCGGATGCCGCCGTCCTGACCGGGCGGAACGCGCCAGGCGAGGAGCACGTCCCGCAGGCCGGCGGCGGGATGTCCGCCGGTGTGGAACCAGAACCCGAGCAGACCCACGGCGATGCCGACGCCGAAGAGGACGGCCAACACGCGGCGGCCGCCTTCGTGCCAGCGCAGCAGCGCGGTTCCTCCGATGGACAGCAGCAGGGCGGCATGGACGAGGGGAATCCAGGAGCGCCAGGTCTCGCCCAGCACTTCCCGGTGCTCGAAGCGGAGCTCGAAGAGCAGGAAGGCCGCGCCGCCGAGCAAGGCGGCTGCCAGACGGCGGTCGGGATCGATTGCGGGTCTCGTCATCGGTGACCTCAGGGCGTGACGACGATCTGTCCCGCCATCTCCTCATGACCGCTGCCGCAGAAGACGTGGCAGTGGAAATCGAAGGTCCCAGCCTTCCGCGGCACGAAGCGCACGCGCGTGACCTTCCCGGGTTCCACCGTCTCGTCGACGGCGAGGTCCGGCACCTGGAACCCGTGCCGGCGATCGAGCGAGCTCAACTCCAGCACCACCGGCACTCCCAGCTTGAGCTCGATCACCGCGGGCGTGAACTTGAACCGCTCCGCCGTCACCGCGATGATCTTCTCCTGCGCCGACGCGCCGGAGCTGGCGAGCGCGAGCGCAAGAGCCACGCCGGCAAGCTTCCACAGGCCGCGCATCAGAAGCTCCCCGCGGCGGCAGCCTGCGCCCCGGTGCCCTCGAGCGAGTCTTCGCGCAGCGTCAGCACCAGCCGCGATTCGTCGACGGAGATCTCGCGGAAGCCGAGGCCACGCCGCGGATGCGCCGGATCCCACGGCACCGGCGCGCGCTTCGGCTGCGAGAGCGGCGGCGGCAAGGGGAAGATGAGCGACTGCGCGGCGTGATGAGCGATGGCGCCGGTGCGGAAGTGATGTTCCTGGTGGATGTGGCCGTAGAAGACGGTGACGTTCCTCCAATGCTGCAGCAGATCGATGGCCTTCTTGCCGTCCCGCGTGGCCCAATCCCACTGCGGTGCCAGATCGAAGAGCGGACGGTGGGTGAAGACCACGATGGGCGCCTCGGCCGGCAGCGGCTTCAGATCGGCGAGGAGCCAGTCGAGCTGCGCGTCCCCGATGGCCGCCTGCGGATCGGAGACGTTGTCGAGCACGGCGAAGTGGATCCGCTTGTGATCGAACGAGTAATGGGTGGGACCGAACTCCTCCTGGAACGCCTTGCCCGCGTCGAGCGAAGCATCGTGCTCGCCAGGCATGTAGCGCCGCACCGGCGTCCGCAGGCCGCCGACGATGGCCTTGAACTCGCGCATGCGGCGGCGCCGCTCGGCATCGTCGTCGGTCGTATGGGTCAGATCGCCGGTGAAGACCACGAAGTCCGGCTGCCGCGACAGCGCGTTGACGGCGGCGACCGCCTGCCGCAGCGTGTTGGCGGCCTCCGGATTCGGCGGGCCCTTGAAGCCCCAGTGGGTATCGGAGAGCTGGACGAAGAAGAAATCGTCCTCGGCTCCGCCCGGCTTGCGCGAGGGGCCGGTACACGCGCCCGCCAGACCGGATGCGAAGACCACCCCTCCAAATCCCAGCAGCTTGATCAGCTCGCGACGGCCAGTTCGTTCATTCATGTTCGTGTCCTCCCGGCGTCTCGACCGGAAGGACACGGCGTCTATTCCCTGCGGCGCACCAGCTCGACGAACTTCTGCAGCTCGGGCTCGTTGAGATCCGACACGGCCCAGTAGTGCATGCCGTCCTTCGTCCACCAGTACGCGCTGTAGCCGCGCCGCGCGAGGTGCTGCAGCGGATCAACTGATGCGCGCTTGCTCGGCCAGACGAAGAGGTTCACCACGTGTTGCGCGCGCCGGTAGACCAGCGCCGCCGCCGGCGTGTCTTCGACGTAATCGAGCCGGCCGCCCACCAGCGGGAATCCCTCAGCGGCCCAGTCGGACACCGAGACCGAGTAGTCGAGCTTTCCCTGGAACCAGGGCTTGACGGTGTGCTGGTCGGAGGAGGCCACGTCGGTGAGATGGTTCGCGAGCATCGACCGGACGTGGGCGGCGATCACCGCGTCGGCGACCGATGCATCGGAAGGCCGCGGCCACAGTCGCGGCAAGGCCACCACCATCAGCACCGCGGCCGCTGCCGACAGGGGGGCCAGCGCCGTCCACCTCAGAGCGCGCCGGCGGCGCGGCGTGGGCGCAGGCGGGGTTGCCTCGGCGAGGGTCTGGAGACCTTCCACGCGCAACGCGTCGCGCAGCCGCGCCTCGAAGGCGGGCGCCGGCTCATGGCGGATCAGGTTGGTGCGCACCGACGCCTGCAACTCGCGCAGCTGCCGCTCCTCGGAGCCGCAGCCCGGGCAACGCCCGACGTGTTCCTCGATCTCCACGGCGCCGCGCAGGTCCAGCTCGTTGTCCACGTACGCGCCCAGCAAACGCCTGGTCTCGATGCAGGTCATGATGCGCTCCCGGCCCGCTCGCGACGGGCGACGGCAGCCTGCAGCTGCTGCCGCGCGCGCGAGAGCCGCGACATCACCGTCCCCATGGGAATGCGGGCCACGTCGGCGATTTCCTTGTACGACAGTCCTTCCATCTCGCGCAGCACGAACACCTCGCGAAACTCCACCGGCAGCGCCTCCACCGCTTCGTTGACCAGGCGCTGTTGCGCGGAGCGAAGCACCAGCACCTCGGGACTCTCCGAGGCGCGCCCGTTCGCGGCCGGCTCGCTGTGCGCCACCTCGTCAAACTCGGTGCCCAGTTCGCGCGCGCGGTTTTGCTGCAGGAAGGTGTAGGCGGTGTTGCGGACCACCGTCAGCAGCCAGGCGCGCGGGTTCTGCCCGGCGAACCCGTCGAAGAAGCGGAAGGCGCGCACCACCGCCTCCTGCGTGACGTCCTCGGCATCCTGGTCGTTGCGCAAGAGCCAGCGGGCGAGGTTGTACCCCGCCCGCATGTGAGGCAGCACCACGGCCTCGAAGCTTTCGGCGCGCTGAGGCAAACAACCTCCCGACCAGGACTCGACCGCGGTACCCCGGACTTTATTCCGGGGACACCATCCTGCGCTCCGCCAGGTCGTCGTGCACCTCCACCTTGCCGTTGTAGCCGGCGGCCTGCGGCGCGAGCAGGTCCTGGAAATGGCAGAGTTTTGGCCCTGATCCCACGGCGGTGGACCAGGTCTCGCCGGGGTTCAGGAGCGTGGACGACAGCTCGGCGCAGTCGCTCGAATAGATCTGGTGCGGCCGCGCGTCCGCGTTGACGAACTGCACCATGTCGCCGGATTCGATGGCCAGGACGGGCGCGCTGATGCCGCTCCCGTCCAGCCGCTCCACCGGTGCCGGCTTCGTCTGGCGGACCATTCCCGCACATCCGCACAGCGCGCTCAAGCCCAAGGCCAGGATCATCTGCTTCCGGTTCATGTGTGTCCTCCCGTTCAGCGTTCGCTGGTGAAGACTGCGCGGGAGATGCGTCATTCCACCGGGAATAACCGGCCCGGCCGGCAGTCCGCACGAACCGGCCTCGAGCGGCGGCGGTAGGACTAGTTGCGACGCGCGTGGTGCGGCAGGGGGCACGAGAGCGAGCCGTGCTTCTCGTCCCACTGCTGGTGGTAGCTCTCGGCGATCCAGAAGGGACCCGCCGGCGCGATCTCGGTGGTGATGGGATCGCGCAACGCCTTCTGCGCCTGGTCGCGCGAGACCAGCGCCTGCTTCTGTTGCTCAGGACCAAAAGTATAGATGGCCGACCGGTACTGACTGCCGCGATCGGGGCCCTGCGCGTTGCCGCTGGTGGGGTCGTGCGTCTCCCAGAAGAACTCGAGGAGCCGCGCGTAGGTGACCTGCGCCGGATCGAACTCCACCAGGACCGCCTCGGCGTGACCGGTCGTGCCGGTGCATACGTCCTCGTAGGTCGGGTTCTTGGCGTCACCGCCCGCGTAGCCGACCGCGGTCGCGCTCACTCCCGGCAGCTTGCGGAGCCGCTCCTCCACGCCCCAGAAGCAGCCCTGCGCGAAGATGGCCAGCTGGTTCTTTCCCTTGGGCGTCAATGGCGTGCCGTGGCCGGCGCCGCCGGGGTCGGTGCCACAGGCGGGGTTCCCCACGCCGGCCTTCGCGCCGCCGCCGGACACCGCGACCATCACCAGGAGGCCCACGGCGACCAGCGGGAGCAAAAGCCACGCGCTCATCGGGCACCCTCGGGAAAGAGCGACAGGTACTGGCCGTAACCTTCCGCTTCCAGCCTGGAGACCGGCACGAACCGGAGCGCGGCGGAGTTCATGCAGTAGCGCAGCCCGGTGGGCGCTGGTCCGTCTTCGAAGAGGTGGCCGAGATGGGAGTCCGCCAGCCGCGAGCGCACCTCGGTGCGCTTCATGAAGAGCTTGCCATCCACTCGCGTGGCCAGGTTCTCCGCCTCGAGCGGCCTGGTGAAGCTGGGCCAGCCCGTCCCGGAATCGAACTTGTCGAGCGAGCTGAAGAGGGGCTCGCCGGAGACGACGTCCACGTAGATGCCGGGCTCGTGGGCATCCCAGTACGGGTTGCGGAAGGGAGGCTCGGTGCCTTCGTGCTGCGTCACCCGGTATTGCTCGGGCGTCAGCCTCTTTTGCAGCTCCGCGTCGGAGGGCTTCTTGAAGGTGGCCATGGTCCGGCTCCGGGTGGAGCGAAGGAATAGGCTCCGGCGCGAAGGCGCGCAAGCAAGACCGCGGCGCCGCCGTGAAATGCGCGGCTCGCCCGTCCGTCTAGCGGACATGAGACGGACGCTGGCGCTTGCCCTGATCTCGACTGCCGCGATGGCGCAGAACATGTTTCACGGCGACGCGGCGCACAGCGGCGTCTATGCGGGTCCCGGGCCCAGATCCGGCAAGGTCAAATGGGCGTTCAAGGCGGGCGGGCCCATCGTCACCTCGCCGGCGGTGGCGGCCGGCGTGATCTACTTCGGCGCGCTGGACGGCCACCTGCACGCCGTCTCGCAGGACACCGGCCAGGAGAAGTGGAAGTTCAAGTCGAAGATGCCCATCGCCTCCTCGCCGGCGGTGGCGGACGGCGTGCTCTACTTCGTCTCTTCCGCCGGATCGCTCGCCGCCCTCGACGTCAAAACCGGGAAGCCGAAGTGGGTGTTCCCCACCGAGTTCGAGCGGAAGTTCGAGGCCCGCCACCTGCACGGCTATCCGCCCGAGACACAGACCATTCCCGACGCCTGGGACCTCTTCACCTCGTCGCCCACCGTGGCGGCGGGAAAGGTGTACTTCGGCAGCGGCGACGGGAACGTCTACGCGGTGGACGCGAAGTCCGGCCTGCTGCAATGGAAGTTCGCGACGCGCGACGTGGTCCACAGCTCGCCGGCGGTGGTCGATCGCACGGTCTACATCGGCAGCTGGGACAGCAACCTTTACGCCATCGACGCCGAGAGCGGACAGCAGCGCTGGGCCTTCAAGTCGGGCGAGGACGACGTCATCCACAACCAGGTGGGCTTCCAGTCCTCGCCCAGCGTGGTGGACGGCACGGTCTACATCGGCTGCCGCGACGCGCACGTCTACGCGGTGGACGGGGCCACCGGGCGCAAGAAGTGGGACTATCCCACCAGCAAGTCGTGGGTCATCGGGACGCCAGCGGTTCGCGACGGCATGGTCTACGTGGGCACCTCCGACAGCTCCCGCTTCATGGCGCTGGACGCGAAGAGCGGCCGGCTGCGGTTCAACTTCGACGCCAAGGCCTACGTCTTCTCCTCGGCGGCGCTGGCCGGAGATCTCGCCTACTTCGGCGATCACAATGGAAGGCTCTACGCAGTGGACGCGCGCAAGGGCACGCTCGCCTGGGAATTCCAGACCGAAGGCTCGAAACGCGATCCGCTCAAAGTGCTGAGTGCCGACGGCAGCCTCGTCCGCGAGGCCTTCGCGCCGCTGTTCGGCGATTTCCAGGACATGTACCTCGACTTCAACCGCTTCGTCTCCATCGGCGCGGTGGTCTCCTCTCCGGTGGTGGACGGCGGCGTGGCCTACTTCGGCTCGATGGACGGAAACCTCTACGCGGTGATGTAGCGCAGCTGCACCAGCCCCGAGGCGAAGCCCTTCGCCTCGATCAGGCGCAGCTGTATCCCGGGAAGGCCGCTCTCGAACAGCGGCCGGCCGGCGCCGAGGATGACNGGGATGACGTTGACGGTGATCTCCTCGACGGNGATNCCCGCGCGGAGAAAACCGCGNATGAGCATGCCGCCGTCGAGATAGACGCGGCGGNCGCCCTCGCGCTCGAGCCGTTGCGCAAGCTCGCGCGGCGGGCCCGACCACAGCTCCTCGCCGTGTGCGGGGCTCGCCGGCCGCGTGGTGCAGACGATCACGCGCTTGTCGCCGTATGGCCACTGCGGGAAAGCGAGCACCGTCTCGTAGGTTCCCCGGCCAATCACCAGCGTGTCGATGGAGGCGAAGAAGGCGGCGTAGCCGTGCTCCTCGCTCTCGAAGGGCGTCAGCCAGTCGAGGCTGCCGTCGGGGCGGGCGATGAACCCGTCCAGGCTCGTCGCGATGAAGACCGCGAAACGGACCGGCATGGTCACGGCCTCACCAGCGCCGCCTCGAGGACGCGCGCGACGTGCATCGCCTCGCGTCCGGCGCCGTCCGCGATCTGGTGCCGGCAGCTCGTCCCATCGGCGACGATCAGCGCCCCTTCCGGCGCGCCGCGCACGGCGGGAAGCAGGCTGCGTTCCGCCATCTTCATCGACACCTCGTAGTGCTCGGCCTCGTACCCGAAGGCGCCGGCCATTCCGCAGCAGCTGGAGTCGATGGGCTTGACGGTCAGTCCCGGCACGAGTTGGAGGGCGGCGACCACGTCCGGCAGTGCGCCGAGCGCCTTCTGGTGGCAGTGGCCGTGCAGGTACACCTCGCGTGAGCCATTGCTGGCGAAGGGCAGCTTCAGCTCGCCGCGGCGCGCCTCGGAAACCAGGAACTCCTCCAGCAGCATCGCCTGCTTCGCGATGGGCCCCACCGCGTCCGACTTGATCACGGCGCCCAACTCGTCCCGCAGCGTCAGCAGGCAGGAAGGTTCGATGCCCACGATGGGAATCCCCCGCGCAGCGTACGGTCCGAGCGCCTCGACGACGCGCCCCAACTCGACGCGCGCCTCGTCCACCAGGCCGGCGCTGAGGAAGGTGCGCCCGCAACAGAGCGGACGCTTCGACCGGTCCTCGACGACGTTGTACCCGCCCGCCTCCAGCACCGCCCGCGCGGCGCGCGCGTTCTCGGGCTCGAAGTAGCGCGAGAAGGTGTCCACCAGCAGCACCACTTCCTTTCCGCCGGCCTTCGCCGCCGGCGCCTGGTAGATGTCTCGCCGCCAGGCGGGAAGCTTGCGGCGCCGGCTCATCCCCGTGAGCTTCTCGGCGACGAAGGCCAGCGCCGCGGCCGAGTTGCGCAGGTTGATCAGCGGCGCCATCCGGCTGGCGGCACGCGCGTAACGCGGCAGGTATGCGGTGAGCCGCGATTTGTTGGAGAGACCGTGGCGCTGGTGCCAATGGTGGAGGAATTCGATCTTCATCCGCGAGACGTCCACGCCTACCGGGCATTCACGCTTGCAGGCCTTGCAGGCGACGCACAGGTCCAGCGTGCGCTTCATCTCGTGGGAGGTGAGCGCGTCGGGTCCCAGCTGCCCGCTGAGCGCGAGCCGCAGGCTGTTGGCCCGGCCGCGGGTGACGTCCTTCTCCTCCAGCGTGGCCAGGTAGCTGGGACACATCACCGCCTCGAACTTGCGGCAGTGCCCGTTGTTGTTGCACATCTCCGCCGCGGCCAGGAATCCGCCGCTCTCCGACCAGTCCAGCGCGGTGGCGATGGGCAGCGCGCCGTACCCGGGCTTGTAGCGGAAGAGGGTGCGGTCATCCATCCGCGGCGCGCGCACGATCTTGCCGGGGTTGAGCAGGCCCGAAGGATCGAAGGCGTCCTTCACCTCCTCGAAGGCGCGCACCAGGCGCTCCCCGAACATCATCTGGTGGAACTCGGAGCGGCTCAGGCCGTCGCCGTGCTCGCCGGAGTGCGAGCCCTTGTACTCCTTGACGATGGAGAAGGCCTCCTCGGCGATGGCGCGCATCTTCCTCGCCCCCGACTCGTCCTTCATGTTGAGGATGGGCCGCACGTGCAGGCAGCCCACCGAGGCGTGCGCGTACCAGGTGCCCTCGGTGCCGTGCTTGTGGAAGAGGTTGGTCAGGCGGTCGGTGAACTCCGCCAGCTTGTCGAGGGGAACCGCGCAGTCCTCGATGAACGAGACCGGCTTTCCGTCCCCCTTCATCGACATCATGATGTTGAGGCCGGCCTTGCGCACCGCGGTCATGTCCGTCTGCGATTTCGCGTCGGGCGTGCGCACCACGGCGCCGGGATGGCCGTGGTCGGCCATCAGTTGCTCGAGACGCGAGACCGACGCGTGCAGCGGCGCCTCCTCGTCGCCGGCGAATTCCACAAGCAGGATGGCCTCGGGCGTCCCGCGAACGTACTTCTCCAGCGTGGAGCGGAAGGTGGCGATCCGTCGGGCCAGATCCATCATCGTGCGATCCACCACTTCCACGGCGGTGGGATTCAGCTCGACGATGAAGCGGGTCATGTCCATCGCGTCGTAGAACCGAGCGAAGTGGCAGATGCCGCCTGCCTTGTATCTGGGAATCCGGCTCAGCTTGAGCTTGATGCGGGTGAAGAAGCCGAGCGTGCCTTCCGAGCCGACCATCAGCCGCGCGAGGTTGGGACGCTGGCCGCCCAACGTCTCCAGATTGTAGCCGCCCACCTTGCGCAGCAGCCGCGGGACGCGCAGCGCGATCTCTTCGGCGTTGGCGGCGTGGAGCGCGAGCATCCTCCGCACCAGCTCGCCCAGCCGCCCGGGGCGATTTTCCGGAACCTCCCCGAACACCAGGCGCGTCCCGTCCGCGAGCGCCGCCTCCACCTCGAGGACGTTGTGCACCATGATGCCGTACTTGATCGAGCGCGTGCCGGCGGAGTTGTTGCCGGTCATGCCGCCGATGGTGGCGTTGGCCGAGGTGGAGACGTCCACGGGGAAGTGCCAGCCTGTCTTGCGGAGCTGCCGGTTGAGCTCGTCGAGCACGATTCCTGGCTGCACCACCGCGGTGCCCGCCTCCGCGTCCACCTCGAGGACCTGGTTCATGTGCCGGCTGGTGTCCATCACCAGCGCGCGCCCCAGCGTCTGCCCGTTCTGCGAGCTGCCTCCGCCGCGGGCGATCACCGGAAATCCTTCTTCGCGCGCAAGCCGGATGGCGGCCTCCACGTCCTCCGCGTCGCGCGGAAGCGCCACCCCGATGGGCTCGATCTGGTAGATGGACGCGTCGGTCGAGTAGCGGCCGCGGCTGAAGGGATCGAAGAGGACTTCGCCTCGCAGCACCTTGCGCAGGCGCGAGGCGAGGCCGGGGTCTCCGGGGGGGCAGGCCATGGCCGCTGGCATATCGGATCCACGCGCGGATGAGGAGCCGTCGCCTTCCGTGCCCTCTGTGCCTATGTTCCGCGGTCATGAAGCCCTACGTCATCTGCCACATGTGCACGACCATCGACGGCAGGATCCTGACCGATCGCTGGCCGAGGCTGCCCGGCAAGAGCAGCGGCGCGAAGCTGTTCGAGAGTACCGCCGATACGTTCGGCATCGGCGCCTGGATGGTGGGAACCACCACCATGCAGGAATTCGCGGGCCGCAACGTCAAGCTGAAGGCGAGCGGCAAGCGCATCCCCAAGGCGGACCATGTCGCCGACCGCCGCGCGCGCCGCTTTGCCATCGGCGCGGACGCGAAGGGGAAGCTGCGCTTCCAGGGCCCGACGTCGAGGGCGACCACGTGGTGCTGCTGGTCAGCGAGAGGGTGAGCAGCGCCTGGCTTGCGCACCTCCAGGCCGCCGGCGTCTCGTATCTCTTCTGCGGGAAGCAGGACGTCGACGTGAAAGTGGCGGTCGAGAAGCTGCGGCGCGTCCTCGGCATCCGGAAGCTGATGCTGGAGGGCGGCGGCACCTTCAACGGGGCCCTGCTCCACGCCGGGCTGGTCGACGAGATCAGCCAGGTGGTGGTTCCGGTGGTGGATGGCGGCCGGGGAATCACCACCATCTTCGACATCCCCGGCGACCCTCCGCCGAAGGCCGCTGCGGCGCTGCGCTTGAAATCGCATCGGAAGTTGCCCGGCGGAGTGAATTGGTTTCGCTATCGCGTCAATCGCCGGTGAACGTGCAACCGCACTATCGGTTGACGACGCTGCCCTCGGCCGATAGACGCACGCGAATCATGGACAATGCATCGATCGCGTCCGGCTTCCGCGATCTTTCCACCGCTCTCCTCGCCGACGCATGCCTGCGCAACGATATCCCCGTCCGTATGGCGCCGGCCGGCATCCGGCCGCTTCTGCCGCGCACGCGCCTCGCCGGCAGGGTCCTTCCCGCCCGACATTCCGGCAGCGTGGACGTTTTCCTCGAAGCGATGGGCTCGGCGCAACCGGGCGATGTGCTGGTGATCGACAACGCGGGAAGGACCGACGAGGCCTGCATCGGTGATCTGGTCGTCCTCGAAGCCGGCGCTTGTGGCCTCGCCGGATTGGTCGTCTGGGGACTCCACCGTGACACCGCGGATCTGGAAAGCATCGGCATTCCAGTGTTCAGCTATGGGGCCTGCTCTTCGGGTCCGCGGCGGCTCGATCCCCAGTCGCCGGTGGCGCTGCTCTCGGCACGGTTCGGAGACTTCCTGGTGGGGCGGGAGGACATGGTCTTCGCCGATGCGGACGGCGTGGTGTTCGCTCCGGCCCCCGGTGGTGCGGAGCTGCTGGAGTTGGCCGCGTCGATCTCGCGGCGGGAGCGCGATCAGGCCACCCTCGTCGGGCAGGGGCGAACGCTCCGGCAACAGCTCCGGTTCGAGGAATACCTGGGGCGCCGGGCGGGCGACGCCTCATACACTTTCCGCCGCCACCTGCGGCACCTGGGCGGGGCCATCGAGGAGTAGGAGGAGATCCGGTGACTGCAAGTGTGTCGGTGGGGTTCATCGGGCTGGGCACGATGGGCGAGCCCATGGCCCTCAGGCTGGTCAAGGCGGGCACGCCGCTCCTGGTCTGGAACCGGTCGCCCGCGAAGAGCGCCGTCCTGGCGGCCGCGGGCGCGGCGGTGGCGAGGGATGCGCCCGACGTCTTCGCGCGATGCGAGGCGATCATCCTCATGCTGCGCGACGGGGCAGCCATCGACGCGGTGCTCGCGCGTGGCCAGCCCGATTTCAAGCGCCGCGTCCAGGGCAGGACGTTGATCAACATGGGGACGCCGGCGCCGGCGTGGTCGAGGTCGCTGGACGACGACGTCCGCGCCGCCGGAGGACGATACGTGGAGGCGCCCGTCTCCGGATCGCGCAAGCCCGCGGAGAGCGGCCAGCTGGTGGCAATGCTGGCGGGGGATCCGGCCGACGTGGAATCGGTGCGGCCGCTGCTGGCTCCGATGTGCCGCGCGAGTGTGCCCTGCGGGGCGGTCCCCGGGGCGCTCTTGATGAAGCTGGCGGTCAACCTGTTCATGACGGCCATCGTCGTAGGCCTCGCCGAGTCCATGCACTTCGCCGCAGGGCACGGCCTGGCTCTCTCGCGCCTGGTGGCGGTTCTCGACGCCAGCCCCATGGCCAGTGACGTGTCGCGGGTGAAGGCCGAGAAGCTCCTGGTCCAGGACTTCTCCGCGCAGGCCGCCATCTCCAACGTGCGCGAGAACGTACGGCTGATCGCCGAGGCTGCCCGCGAAGCCGGTATCGCCTCCCCGGTGCTGGATGCCTGCCACGCGCTCTATGGCGAGACGCAGGCCCTGGGACTGGGGGCGTCCGACATGGTCGCGGTGATCCGGGCCATCGAGCAGCGCACCGCCGCGCTGCGCGCTTCCCGGGCTTGACTCGATTCCGATCTGCGGAACGATCCCGGCCGCGGGGCTCGACTCGGCAGCATGCGGCTGCC
>C688J18823_10000161_pt1 | contig 36541 bp, 43 predicted proteins | sample HopSoiMetagenom1_FD_18823 | JGI IMG/M metagenome (IMG submission 18823) | reverse complement strand
ACCACGCGGCCGAGGCGATCCTTGATCACGCGCCGGCTGCCCGGCTTGCCGCCGAGCGTGTCCTGGTGCGCAAGCTCGACGCCCTCCTGTCCGCCGTCGTCGACGCCGGTGAAGCCGATAAGGTGCGCGGTGACTTCTCCGGCGGGATAGTAGCGGCGGTATTCGGGACTCTCGTAGATGCCCCCGAGTCGCAGCTGTGCGATGGCCTCTGCCGCCTCCGGCGGGACCTGGCGCTTGAGATACACGAAGTCACGCGCCGCACCGAGCTTCTTGTCGAGCTCGCGCTCGGGCATGGCGAGAAGCGCGGCGAGCTTGCGCTTTTCAGCGCTCTTCAGCGCGATGTCGGACGGAATCGCCCAGATGGACTTCACCGGAGTCGATACGGCGAGCGCCTCGCCGTTGCGGTCGAGGATGCGTCCGCGCGTCGAAGGCATTTCCAGCACCCGCGAGTAGCGCGCGTCGCCTCGCTCCTGGAGGAAATCGGTCCTCAGCGCCTGAAGATAGAGCGCGCGGGCAAGCAGCGCGGCAAACGCGAGGAGCAACGCGGCCAGCACGAAGCGCGCGCGCCAGACGGGCAGGCGCACGAGACCTTGCGCCGCTGCGCCGACGGCGCTGGTCACCGCCCGGGATCTCGAGCGATCAGGCGCACGCGGCGCGGATCGGGGGCGCGCAAGCCGAGCGTGCCGAGCGCGATGCGCTCGACTCGCGAATGCAGGCCCCAGGTGCTCGCCTCGAGCTGCAAGCGTCCGTATTCGATGTCGAGCTCCCGCGCGCGCGTGCGCTCGCGATCGAGCTCGGAAAACAGCTTCCTCGCCTTGTGCTGCGAGGTGACGAGCCCGAGCGCGCAGGCGACGAGAACCGCGAGGAGGAGGAGGTTCAGTTTCGCCACCGCGCGCCGGGCTCGATTCGAGAGTTGGGTTGAAAGGTGCCCGCAGTACGCGCCGCCACCCGGAGGATGGCACTGCGCGCCCGCGGGTTTCTTCTTGTTTCCGCCTCGGACGCGCGCAGCGCGCGCCCGATGATTCTGACGGCCGGTTCGGGCATTTCGGAGGCACGAAGCGGCAGCCGGTCGGGCACATTCGGGCGCGAGTGCGCCTGCAGGAAGTGCTTGACGATGCGGTCTTCCAGCGAATGGAAGCTGATCACGGCGAGGCGAGCTCCGTTCTCGAGGTGCGCCAGCGCCTGCGGCAGCATCACCTGCACTTCCTCAAGCTCCCGATTGACGTGAATCCGTAGAGCCTGAAAGGTGCGCGTCGCCGGATCCTGGCCCGGCTCGCGTGTGCGGACCGCCTTTGCCACGAGATCGGCCAGTTGCCGGGTGCGCCGGAGGGGCTCGCCGCTGCGAGCATTAACAATCGCCTTTGCAATCTGTTTAGCAAACCGTTCTTCGCCATAGGTCCGAATCACCTCCCCGATTTGTTGTTCTTCTCCTTGCGCGAGGAAATCGGCTGCCGATTGTCCTCGTGTCGGATCCATGCGCATGTCGAGCGGCCCGTCGGCGCGGAAGGAAAACCCGCGCTTCGGATCGTCAAGCTGCGGCGAAGAAACACCCAGGTCGAAGAGCATGCCGTGGGCCTTGCGCTCACCGAGCATGGCGGCGAGCGCCGAAAAGGGTGCGTGATGGAAGGTGAAGCGCGCATCCGCGATGCCGCTCGCGGCTGCCGCGGCTTCCGGATCGCGGTCGAAAGCGATCAGCCGGCCCGCCGGTCCTAGCCGCTCGAGGATCGCGCGGCTGTGCCCGCCCCGGCCGAACGTGCCGTCCACATACACGCCGTCCGAACGGATGGCGAGCGCCTCCAGCGCTTCGGCGAGGAGTACCGGCTCGTGCATCTTCCGCGCTCACAGGGAGAAGTTCTCCATGCCTGCAGGCAGCGCGCCCGCGCCGGCAAGCGCCTGATCCAGTTTCGCCGCCCAGACGCCGGAGTCCCAGATCTCGAAGTAGTGACCTTGCCCGACCATCATCGCGTCGCGCTGCAGCTTGGCGTGCTGCCGCAGCGCCGGCGAAAGAAGAATCCGGCCGGAGGCGTCGGGCTCGACATGCTCTTCGAAGCCGAGGAGCAAGCGCTTCCACCAACTCGCCTTTGGATCGAAGCTCGGGAACTCGCCCACTCGCGCGCGCACGGGCTCCCATTCGGCGAGCGGATACATCAGGACGCAGCCATCGGGGTGAGCGGTGACGACGAGGGGCTTGCCCAAGGCGCCCCGGTGACGCGTGGGCACAGCGACGCGCCCCTTGGCGTCGAGCGTAATAACCGCCGCTCCGTGAAACGCCGCTTCCATTGTTCTTCTATGTCCCTTTGTGCCACTTTTTTCTACGTTTTGCCACCTTACCCGAACCATCGGGGGACGGTCAAGCAGGAAATATTTGGCGAGACAATGACTTACGTGCACTTTTGCAGCCAAATTCCCGGAAAATGTGCGCATTTAAATCAATGGGTTAGTGGCCTTATCTGAAGTGACATCTCAGAAGTGAGCCGATGCCATAATTTCGGCCCCATGATCGATAAATTCTTCGCCAGCGCCGAGGCGGCGCTCGCCGATGTGCCCGACGGCGCCACCATCATGATTGGCGGCTTCGGCGGTGCCGGCATGCCGGTGGCTCTGATCGACGCGCTGATAGCGCAGGGCGCGCGCGGGCTCACCATCGTGAACAACAACGCGGGCAACGGCGATACGGGACTTGCCGCGCTGATCGGCGCGAAGCGCGTGCGCAAAATCCTCTGCTCGTTTCCCCGCCAGTCCGACTCCTGGCATTTCGACAGGGCGTATCGCGCCGGTGAGCTCGAGCTCGAGCTCGTGCCGCAAGGCACCCTCGCGGAGCGCATCCGCGCCGCCGGCGCCGGCATCGGCGCGTTCTACACGCCGACCGGGTTCGGCACCGATCTCGCCAAAGGCAAGGAGACGCGCCGCATCGGCGATCGGGACTACGTGCTCGAATACCCCATTCACGCCGACTACGCGATCATCAAGGCGGATCGCGCCGACCGCTGGGGCAATCTCGCCTACCGCAAGACCGCGCGCAATTTCGCGCCGATCATGGCAGCGGCGGCGAAGTGCACGGTAGTGCAGGTGCGCGAGACGGTGGAGCTCGGCGCGCTCGACCCCGAGACCGTCGTCACGCCGGGCATTTTCGTGCGGCGCGTGGTGAAGGTCGCTTCGTCGCTTAGGAAGGCGGCCTAATGAAAAAGCTCGATCGCAACCAGATGGCCGCGCGCGTGGCGCGCGACATTCCCGAAGGCTCGTACGTCAACCTCGGCATCGGCCTGCCCACGCTGGTCGCCGATCACCTGCCGAAAGGGCGGGAGATCATCCTGCACAGCGAGAACGGCGTGCTCGGCGTCGGACCTAAGCCGGCCACCGGCGAGGAAGATGAGGACCTCATCAACGCGGGCAAGGAGCCGGTGACGCTTCTCGCTGGGGGCGCGTTCTTCCATCACGCCGACTCGTTCGCCATGATCCGCGGGCGACACCTGGATTTCGCCGTGCTCGGCGCCTTCCAGGTGTCGGTCGCCGGCGATCTGGCGAACTGGCATACCGGCGGCCCCGACGCCATTCCCGCAGTCGGCGGCGCGATGGACCTCGCGATGGGCGCGAAGAAGGTCTTCGTCATGATGGAGCACCTGACGAAGAAGGGCGAAAGCAAGATCGTCGAGCGCTGCACGTATCCGCTGACCGGCGCGCGCTGCGTGAATCGCATCTACACCGATCTCGCCGTCATCGACGTGAAGCCCGAGGGACTCCACGTCGTCGATATGGTCGACGGCCTTTCCTTCGAGGAACTGCAGCGCTTGAGCGGCGTGCCGCTCAAGCGTCTGGCTACTGCGGCTTGATCCCGGCGGCTTTCAGCACGCGAGAGTAGTCCTCCATCTCGCTGCGCACGAGCTTGGAGAATTCCTGCGGCGACATGTCCATCGTGTCGTTACCAAGGTTCTGCAGCTTGGACTTCACGCCCGGATCGGCGAGCGCCTTGCGCGTATCGGCGTTGATCTTATTGACCAGGTCCGGGCTCATGCCGGCCGGACCCCACATCGCGACCCAGAGCGCGGATTCGCCGCCCTTGACACCCGCTTCGCCGATCGTGGGGACGTCGGGCAGCACGGGATTGCGTTTGGCGGTGGTGACGGCGAGCGCGCGCAGCTTTCCGCCCTTGATCTGCGAGAGTCCCGCCGAGATCGGCGCCCAGTAGCCGTCGACGTTGTGGCTGAGGATCGCCGCGATCACTTCCGGCGTTCCCTTGAACGGCACCTCGACAACTTTGACGTTGGCAGCCGCGATGAACTTCTCGGTGCTCAGATGCGTGCCGCTGCCGATCCCGGCGTGGCCGATGTTGATGACGCCGGGCTTCGCCTTCGCGGCGGCGACGAGATCGCCCAGCGTCTTGTACGGCGCGTCGGTATTCACCACCATCACGTTGGGCTGCTCGGTGAATGGCACGATGTCGGTGAAGTCCTTCAGCGTGTCATAGGGAAGTTGCGCAAAGATGGCCGGGTTGACCGTGTGCGCATTGGACGTGATGAGTAGGGTGTACCCGTCGGGTGCTGCACGCGCCACCGCGGCAGTGCCGATCGAACCGCCCGCGCCGGCGCGGTTTTCATTGACCACCGGCTGCCCCCACATCTCGGAAAGCTTCGCCGTGACGATACGGCCGACGATGTCCACCGCGCTGCCCGGCGTGAAGGCCAGAACGACCTGCACCGGCTTGGTGGGGTAGCCCTGGGCCGCCGCCTGCACGGCAAAAGCGCAGAGCAAAAGAAGCATCCAGCGTCTCATGCACATCCTCCAGTGGTTGTTATTCCTGCAACGCGCCGTGTTAGCTGCGCGTTGACCTCGACCGCGCCCAGTATTGCTCGGATGATTTCTGCTGGCGCAACGCCTCCGGCGTTTCGTAGCCGGGCGCCATGGACGCCGTGGTGCCGGCGAGCACCTGGTGATGGTCGATGTTCAGGAGCCTCAGCCAGCTCTGCTGCCCCATCGTAAGCGCGATGAAGCAGCCGAGCTCGACGAGCTCCGGCTCCTGGAAATGCCGATGCAGCCGCTCCCAGAAAGCGTCGTCCGTGTCTAGGTGCCAGGTGATGGCCTCCGCGTACGCGAGCGCGGCCTTCTCGCGATCGTTGTACTTCGTCGATTTCTCGAAATTGAGCAGATCGCGCACGTGGTCTTCGATCACCCCCGCGCCGGCGGCCTTGATCGAGCGCTGGTTGCCGCAATAGTCGCACTGCACCGAGCGCGAGACGTACAGCCGGCAAAGCTCCTTGATCGCGTGGTCGCACACGCCGCGGTGGAATAGATCGCGCCAGGAGTTCGCGAACGCCCAGAACGCCGCCGGCACGTGCGCGCGCACCGCGGAACTCTCCGGCCGCGGCGTGCCTTCGCGCCGGCAGCGGTCCATCTCGCGCTGCATGTCGGCGTCCATCTTGTCCAGCGGGAAATAACTGATGCGTTGCTTGCCGCTCATCACGTTCCTTTCATGGGAGGGTAGTCGCGCGACCACACAGGATGCTTCAGGAATTCCTTGGGGTCGTACGTCCAGAACTGGCTTACGTCGCGATAGGTGTAGATCGGCGTGTTGACGAGCCGGCCATCCTTCTTCTCGACCTTACGGATATCGATATTGCCGACCACGTTGCCGTATTCGTCGAATTTGATCGGCCCGCGCAGCGTCTCGGCGCGCACGCCGCGCAGCGCCTTGATGAACGTCTGCTTGTCTTCGATACGACCCTTGAGCGATTCGATCGCCGCGGCGAGCACTTCGCCATAGAGGTAAGTGCCGGAAGCGTACTGGCCGGGGTCGTAGCCGTTGTCGGCGCGGTATGCGGCCACGAAGCGCTTGTTGATCGGGTTGTCGCTCTGCGCGGTGTACCAGCACGAGGAGATCGCACCGATCGCGTAGTCGCCCATGTTGCGCACGGCGACTTCGTCGAACGCGACCATTCCGCCGACGACAGGGGTCTTCATGCCGTACTCGTTGTACTGCTTGACGAAGCGAAAGCCGTTGGAGCCGGCGAAACCCAGAAAAACACCGTCGATGTCGCTCTTCAGCTGCGCGATGTAGGACCCGTAGTCCGGCGCGTTGAGCGGCGAGAACAGCTTCTGCGCCAGCGTTCCACCCGCGTCCTCGAACACCTTCTGGAAACCGCTCAGCGACTCGTGCCCATAGGCAAAATCATCGGCGATCGCCGCCATGCGTTTGTACTTGAGCGTCTTGGCGCAGTAATCGGCGATCGGATAGGAGCATTGCGCCGAGGTGGATGTCGCGCGCACGAACCACGGGTTCGCCTTGCGCTGTGTCATGTCCTCGGCGCCGGCGATCGGCAGCGTGGGGATCTGGGCGCTGCGGATGTAGTCGTCCATCGCCAGCGCTTCGAATGCCGCGAGCGGGCCTACCACCGCCTGCACCTTGTCGCGTTCGACGAGCTCCTGCATCTTGGTACGCGCCTGCGCCGGCACGCCGCCGGAATCGGCCACGGTGAGCGTGGCCTTGCGGCCGCCCAGCGTGTAGTTCTTCTCTTTCAGGAAAATGGTAAGCCCGCGCTCCATGTCGATGCCGCCGGAAGCGAGCGCACCGGTCTTGATGGTGAGCAGTCCGATGCGGATCGGCTCCGACTGGCTGCGCACGATGGCGGGAAAGCCGAGCGCGGCAGTTCCCGCGGCTGCGGCTTGGACGAATTTTCTTCGGTTGATGCTCATTGCGCCGCCTCCTCCAAGGTTTGGCGCTTGAATCTTACTCCGCGCCGATCATGGAATAGCGCAGGTCGGCCGCGAGGCAGGGGGCTTCCGGCAGGCCGCGCTCCCGGCGCACGAGATTTGTGCCGAGCACAATCGAAACCATCTTGTAGAACGCGTGCCGCCGGCTCATGCCCTCACGGCCCATGCCGCAGTCGGAACCGAGCACGAGACGCTCTGCGGGGATGTGCTCCAGCGCCTTGCGAACAAGCGAGGCGACCTGGTCGGGCGTCTCCACCTGCAGCGTGTGGTGGTCGACCACACCGATGCAAACTTTCTGATTCTTAATTTTCTTGCCGATGGCGGCGAGGTCCATGCCGCCGGAGCTGCAGGTCTCGAAAGTGATCACGTCCGCCTCCACGCGGCTCAAAGCATCGAGCGCCGGCTCGTAGCTCGGCTGCTTCGCGAACAGACGCTGCGCCGCCGGGTTGCCCCAGCACGTATGGCACCAGACCTCGGTCTTGCCGCGCAGCCCCCGCACGGTCGTGTTGAACACCTCGACCATGAAATCGGGATTGAGCACGCTGTCGGAGATGCCCTTCGCCGCGAGAAGATGGATCTGCGGCTCTTCCATCTGGATCACCTTGCAGCCGGCGTCGGCAAGCTCGTTAAGCTCCGCGTTCAGCGCTTCGGCGATGGCAAGGATCGCCTTGCGCAGGTCCTGGTAATGCAGGTCACGCACCGCCATGGCGATCAATTCGGCGGTGATCGTGCCGAACTTCACCGGCCGGGTGGTCTGGCGCTGGGCGGCCTTCCAGATCGACGTGTAGTGCAGCTTGCCGCGCCCGACCGGTCCGGTCAGGTCGGGCATCAACCTTGTCTCGAGCACGTCATGCAGGATATGGCCGGGCTTGTTCGGTATTCCGGCGAGGCCGCCTTTCACGCGATAGGGCCTCATGCCGCTGAAGCCCTCCATGTGCAGCGGCGCGTACGAGAACCAGTTGTGCCCCGCGACGTCGGCGTCGAAGCGGCAGTCGCCGTCGGTGACGATGTCGAGCCCGGCCACCTCCTGGTCGCGCACGTAGGACGACACCGCATCGAGGTACTGCTCGCGGTAGGTGCGATCGACCATGGCCTCGCGAAAGTCGCGCGCCCCGAGGTTCTGCGTATACCAGCCGGGGCGCGGCAAGGACCCAATGATCGTGGTGGGCAGGACGACGTTCGCGGTGGCCGTATACATCAGCTCAGCCCATCGCTGACTTTGACGTTTTCCGGCTTGAGCTCGATCCCCGAGGCCTTTGCCTGCATGAGCAGCAGCGTGGAGAAATCCTCCTCCGTCATGCCATGGCCGATCATTTGCTGCAGCAGATCGCGCGTGAGCGACGTGAGCGGCATCGGCACCTCGAATTCCTTGCCGGCGTCGAGGCCGAGGTCAAGATCTTTCCTCAATAGCTTGGGCGTAAATGTGACGTGGAAGTCGAGATTCACGAGCGTCGGCGTCTTGTAGCGCGTGAACATGGATCCCATCACGCTCTTGTTGAGGAAATCGAGGAACGCGTGGCGCGGCATGCCCGCCTTCTCGGCGAGGATGGTGATCTCGCAGAGATTCTGGATCACCACCCCGAGCATGACGTTGTGGCAGATCTTGGCGATGCGCGCGAGCTCGCCCTCGCCGACGTAGCTGGAGCCCACGCCCATCATGTCGAGATAGGGCTTCGCCGTTTCATACGCGGACTTGGGCCCCGAAACAACGAACGTCAGCTTGCCCGCCTTGATCACCTTGGCGTTGCCGCTGACCGGTGCCGCGAGATATTCAATGCCCTTGCCCTTCAGCGTCTGCCGCAGCTCGGCCGAGCCCTCGAGCGAAATGGAGGAGCACTCGACGACCATCTTCGGCTTGCCCTTGGCGAGCGCTTTGCCGAGAACTTCCTTCACGTCGTCGAAGGTGGAGACCATGACGAAGAGAATGTCCTTCGTGGACAACTCGTCCAGCTGGTTGACGACCTTGGCGCCGGATTTCTCGAGGGGCAGGGCCTTGTCGCGCGTGCGGTTCCACACGGCGATGTCGCAGCCGCCCTTGGCGAGACGCTCGGCCATGGCGTAGCCCATGCGCCCGGCGCCGATCCAGCCGAGCTTTTGACTAGTAGCGGTTGGCAATGGGTAATTCCTCTGCGGGATAGAGCGAAATGATCTTGGCGCCTTGCGGCGTGAGGATGACTTCTTCCTCGATGCGGGCGGCCGAGACACCGTCGGTGGCGGGACAGTACGTTTCAACGGCGAACACCATGCCGGCCTTGAGCTCGATCGGCTCGCGGAGCGACGTCAGGCGCGAGATGAGCGGGCGCTCGTGCAGGCCAAGGCCGAGGCCATGGCAGAAGTTCAGGCCGAACGCGGCCATCTCGCTCTCGAAGCCGATGTCCTTCGCGGTAGGCAGGGCGCGCGCGATCTTGTCGCTCGACATGCCCGGGCGAAGCAGCTCGATCGCCTTGTCCATCCATTCGCGCGCCTTCTTGTACGCCGTGCGCTGCGCCGGGGTGGCGCGGCCGACGTTGAACGTGCGGTAGTAGCACGTGCGATAGCCCATGAATGACTGGATGACGTCGAAGAACGCCTGGTCGCCGGGCCGGATGAGGCGGTCGGTAAAGTTGTGCGGATGCGGGCTGCAGCGCTCGCCCGAAATCGAGTTGATGGCTTCCACGCAGTCGGAGCCCATCTCGTAGAGCCGCTTGGTGGCGAGCGCGACGATCTGCGATTCCTGCACGCCGGGCTTCAGCGCCTCGGCGATGTCCTGGTAGACGCCATCGACCATCGCCGCCGCCATGTTGAGCAGCGTAAGCTCATCGATGTTCTTCACCTCGCGCGCTTCGAGCATCACCTGCTGCCCGTCGCGCACTTCGATGCCGAGCTTCTGCAGCTCGAACAGCATCGGCGGCTCGACGACATCGAGGCCGAGCGGTTGGTCGGCCATGCCCTCTTCCTTCAGGATGGCGTGGATCTCCTTGGCGGCCTCACGGAACAGCGTGATGTCGCCGCCGGTCGCGCCGCGAAGCCCGAGCAGTCCGGCGCGGCAGTGGTCCTCGTGTAGCCACGGCGCGTAAAGCTTGTGATGGCGCGCGGCGCTGCCGAAGTCCCAGATATAAGGATCGCCCGTGCCGGTGAGGAGCGAATAGCGGGTGAGCTTGTCGCGGGCCCATTCGCCGATCACGGTGCTGGTGGTGTAGCGGATGTTGTGCTGGTCGAAGCACAGCAGCGCGCCGAGGCCGGAATGGGCGAGCGCCGCGCGCACGCGCGCCAGGCGATAGTCGTGCAGCCGGCGGAAGTTAACCCGCTCCTCGAAGTCCACTTGGGTGCGACCCGGCGCCTGCAGCGGCCGGTCCCAGCGGTGATGCGGATCGATGTCGTCCGGACGAACCTGCTTCGGCTCCGGCGGCCGGGCCTTCTTCGCCATTCAGTGCCTCCTCGAGGGGAGGGAATTCTAGCCGGACGCGAGTTCGATGCGCCGCCTCAATCGCGCCGCCGTTTCGCTATCGCCCGCCGCCTCCGCACGCTTGAGCTGCACCGCGAGCCAGGCGAGCAGCGGCCGTCGCCAGCCCTGCGCGGAGGAAAGGTCCACCGCGGCGGCGATGCCCTGCGGCGTGATTCGGCTGCTGCGCATCTGCACACCGTACGCGACGAGCTGCGACAACGGCTCGTTCGGCGCGGCGCGTGGGACGCGCCCCTCAAGGTAGTCGGCATAGGCGCGCTCTTCCGCTCCCGCGTCGGCGCGAACACGCTCGAAGCCGTCGCAGCGTTCGAAAACGAGGGACGCAACCTGCGCTGCACAGCGGATCAGCTCGGCACGCGCAACCAGATCGGCTCGGCCGGTCGCCGTGAGCTCGGAGCGGGCGAAAGCGAATTCCTCGTCGGCGCCTTGCGTGTCGCCGGCAAGATAGCGCTGCTGAAAGACGTGCAGGGAGCCGGCGGCATTGCCTTGCCACTCGGGCGCGGGCGGCGCGCTCGAGCACGCTGCGAGAAGCAGCAACGCTACGGCAAGCGGATTTCGGTTTTGCGCTCGAAGGGCCATTTGCGGTTGATTTCGTCGATCAACGCGGAGATCTTGCGCACGTTCGCATCGACCTCGGCGCGCAGCGTCGCGAGATCCTTGGTCGCGGCCTTTGCATTGCCGCTGATCTGCTCCGCGTCGGCGAGGATGCCGTCGGCGCGCTTCAGCGTATCGCGCACCTCGCCGAGCATCGTATTCGCTTGCGCGACGGCTTTCTCCGTCGACTCCATGATGCCGCCGGGCGCGAAGAGGCGCTGGTCGGTCTTGCCGATCACGCCGTTCAGCGACGCGAGCAGCGCATTGGTTTCGTCCAGCACCTTTACGAGCTTCTGCGCGTCCTGCTCATTGCCGAGCAATGCGCCGAGCGCGCCCTGCTTTCCCGCCGCGCGATCGGCGATGGCACGCGCGCTGGCGATGCTCGCCTGCAGGTTGCCGCCCGCCGAGGTCAGCGTCTCGATGTTGTCCAGGATGCCGCGCATGGAAGCTACGAGCTTCGGAATCTCCTCGCTGGTGTCGCCGCGCAGCACCGGCCGCTCCGCGTCATCGGCCAGCGGCGGATCTTTCAGGTCTCCGGTATGTGCGCGAATGGTGGCCCCACCGATCAGACCTTTCTCCAGCGTGAATACCGATGTCGCCCGAAGCCAGTGCGCATCGGCGCGCGGCACCTCGATCAGGATGCGCGCCCGTCCGCGGTCGTCGAGCGAAACCCGCCGCACGCGCCCGATGGGGAAGCCGGAAAAGTTGAGGTCCATGCCGATCGCCACACCCTCGGCGTTGTCGGTGATGAGCGTCAGGCGCTGCGTGTCCTGGAACACGCCGCGTGCATAGAGCGCGTAGAGAAGAAAGCCAACGCCGAGGACCACGGAGAGTCCGACCAGTATCCCCACCCGGAACTGCAGGTTCTTGGGTACGGCGCTGAAGGTCGGCTCGGAATCCATGCTTTAAGTGCTTGTTTTGATTATACGGGGGCGCTGTTTGCCGACGGGCCCGTGAATTGCAACGGGCGGGTCGTCATGCGCCTTCCCGCCAAGCGGTGGATGAGCCTCGTCAAGGACACCGCCTCGTCCTGGTCCGCCGACTATTGCCCGAGCATGGGCGCGGCGATCTCCTACTACACGCTGTTCTCCATCGCGCCGTTGCTTCTCATAGTGATCGCCGTCGCCGGCATGGTGTTCGGCGCCGATGCGGCGCGCGGCGAGATTTTCGGCCAGCTGCGCGGCCTGCTCGGCGACGAAGGCGCGAAAGCCGTCGAAGGGCTGCTACAGGCCGCGAACCGGCCCGGTGCCGGAATCGTCTCCACAATCCTCGGTATCGTGGTGCTGCTGCTGGGCGCGACGACGGTGTTCAACGAGCTGCAGAACGCGCTCGACCGCATCTGGCGCGCGCCAGCTCGCGTGCAATCGAGCGGGATCTGGAACCTCCTACGCACCCGGCTGCTGTCGTTCGGCATGGTGCTCGGCATTGCATTCCTCTTGATGGTCTCGCTCGTGGCGAGCGCCGCCCTTGCCGCGCTGGGCAAGTGGTGGACGCCAGCCGGCTGGGAAGCGGTGATGCACGTCGTCGACATCGTCTTCAGCTTCGGACTGATTACCGTGATGTTCGCCCTCATTTACCGATTCATCCCGCGCGTGCACGTCGCCTGGCACGACGTCTGGATCGGTGCCGCGGTCACGTCGCTTCTCTTCGCCATCGGCAAGTTCGCGATCGGCCTTTACCTCGGCAAGTCGAGCGTCGCCTCCAGCTTCGGCGCGGCCGGATCACTCGTCGTCCTGATGGTGTGGGTGTACTACTCGGCGCAGATCTTCCTCTTCGGCGCGGAGTTCACCTGGGTTTTCGCGCACGAGCGCGGCTCGCGACGTGGGGCCGAGCGTCCCGCTCCCGCCGGTGCGCCGGAAAAGAAACCCGACGAGGTGGCGCATCGCCATTTCCCGCTGCCGGTGCAGGTAATGCCTGAGCCGCTTACGGCACGGCCCGCGGCCAATGTGGCGCCCGCGCGTGAAAGGCGGAGCCTGCGCCGGCGACATCCTTTCGGCAGCATCGGCGTCGCCTTCGTTGCGGGTGTAACAGTCGCTGCGGCACAATCGCTCGTCGGAAGCCGGCCGCGTGCGCGGCGCGCCTTCCCCGGAGCGGATTGGCTGCACGGACTGAAAAGGCGCCTTACATGAAGAAATGGCTTGCCGTCCTCCTACTCGCCGGCTGCTCGAGCACTCAATGGGATAAGCCGGGCGCTACTCAAGAAGTCGCCGACGCCGATGCCCGCGCCTGCGCAGCCAGCGCGGAAACGGTGTCGTACGTGCCGCGTCCACAAACCACGGTGATGTCGTCCGGCGCAGTCGTCGTCACCGAACCGACGCAGCCAATGGACGCGCAGCGCCGGATGGACGAAGGCCAGCGCATGCAGGAGTGCATGCGGCAAAAAGGCTATCGCCTCAAGGCCGCCTCTTAAACGGCGTCGCTTCCTAGACGTACTTCAGCGCCAAGGCGACGATCTCGATCAGCCCGAGCGCAAAAAAAAGCCGCACCATCCCGCCCATCACCGCCACGGGGGCGGACATCGCATCGCGCGTCGCCTCGAGTCCCGCCGAGATCGGAATCACCGCCACGGCCGCGCCGAAGGCGATGCACTTCGCCACCAGCGCAGTGAGCGCGAGCGGCGTGAAGACGAGGGCGACGGTGCGTGTGTACGCCTCGAATCCCCAAGGCGACACACCGTACAGCACGACGTACGAAAGCGCGAGCACGAAGAGGCACGCGAGCGTGGTCAGCGCGAAAACCGATACGGCGGAGGCCGCCACCCGCGGCACGAAGTCGCGCTCGAACGGCTCGATGCCGGCGCTCTCGAGGTTGTGGAACTCGCCGGCCACGCGGGCGAGCGCGATCTCGGTGCTGATCGCCGAGCCCGAGCGTAGGGCGACGAAGAGCGCAGTCAGGAGCGGCATCAGCTCAAGCACCAGCGCGCGGAAAATGAGCTCGAGCGCGTATTGCTCGAGGGCGAACTGGCGCGCCGTGCGCAACGTGATCTCTACCACCACCACGCTCAACGCCGCGGCGAACAGCGCAAATCCGGGCAGCACCTGCCACGCCGTGAAGTAGATCTGCCGCGTGGTGGCCGTGCGTGCGCGCGGCGTATACAGCTTGGGCGAGAGCACCGCCGCGACTACCGAGAACGCGAACCGGGTGGCGCGTCCCCAGGCGAGGAACCAGCCGACTGCGTCCCTCGCTTCGTGTTCCACGCTATCCCTTGGCTAGCTTCTGTACCTCGGCACGCGAGAGCTTGACCTTGTCGGCGGCGCGCTGGATTTCCTCCCACGTCGTGTCGTCCACCGCAATGCCGTCGCGGCTGCGCTTGGCGCGCATCTCACGCTCGGGTTCGCCGGCAATGCGCACACGGTCGAAACCGGGCGCGGTGCGCGATTTGCGCAGCCAGTCCAGGAACAGCCGCGCCTCGCGCTCGAAAGCTCCCGACGTGCCCAGGCGCTTTGCATCGATGACGATCGCGAGCATGCCGTTCATCACGCGCTGCTTGGAGCTCTCCTCGTAATGCCAGGTGCCCCCGCCGGTAAGAGCGCCACCCAGAAGCTCGCATGCCACCGCCATGCCATAGCCCTTGTATTCGCCGAAGGGCAGCATGGCGCCGTAAGGCGGTACGACTGCGTAGCGCGGATCGGTGGTCGGATGGCCTTCGGTGTCGATCAGCCGGCCGGGCGGAACTTTCTCGCCCTTGTTGTGGGCCACGCGCATCTTGCCCTGCGCAACGGCGCTCGTCGCGTAGTCGAGAACGAAGGGCGGCTCGCCGGGCAATGGCACGCCGATACAGCAGGGATTGGTGCCGAAGCGCGCATCGCTGCCGCCATACGGAGCCACGCGCGCGTGCGAGATCACGTTCACGAAATGGATCGAGACGAAGCCCGCGGCTACTGCCATTTCCGCCCAGGCGCCGATGCGGCCGAGGTGATGCGAATTGCCGAGCGTCATCACGCAGGTGCCGAACTTCTGCGCGCGCTCGATCGCCATCTGCATGGCCTCGCGGCCGATCACCTGGCCATAGCCCTTGCAGCCGTCCAGCGCGAGCAGCGCGCCGGTGTCGACGGTCGCCTTCGGATGCTGGTTCGGCGCGAGGCCGCCTTCCAGGACGGCGTCGATGTAGCGCGGGATCATGCCGATGCCATGCGAGTCGTGGCCCAGCAGGTTCGCCGTCACCAGATTGTCGGCGACGAGGCGCGCCTCGTCCGCGTTGCTGCCTGCCGCCGCCACGATCGCCTCGATCGCGCGGGTGAGCGGTTCTTGTTTGAAGATGGTTTCCATCAGTCTGGCTTGATGCCTCCCTTTTGCACTACGCGCGTCCAGCGATTGACCTCTTCGCGCATGAACTTGCCGAATTCTTCGGGGCTCGAGGCGACCACGTCGAAGCCGATCTGGTTCATGCGCTCGCTCACCTCCGGCGCGCGCAATGCCGTGACGGTCGCCTGGTTCAGCCGCGCGACGATCTCGCGCGGCGTCTTCGCCGGTGCCGCGGCCGCCTGCCACGAGGTGACGACCAGATCCGGGAAGCCGGCCTCGGCCGCGGTCGGCACATCGGGCAGCTGCGGGTGGCGCGCTTTTGCGGTGACCGCGAGCGCCTTCATCCGACCGCCCTTGATGTAATTCGTCACCGCGCCGAGATTCTGGAACGAGTAGTCGACCTGACCGCCCATGATGTCGGTCTGGCACGCGGCGCCGCCGCGGTAGGGCACATGGATCGCCGAGCCGCCCGCGATTTGCTTGAGAAGCTCCGCGGTCAGATGGTCGGAGGAACCGGTGCCGCTCGAGCAATAGGAGAGCTTGCCAGGCTTGTCCGCGGCGACAAGCTCCTTCACGGAGTTTGCCGCGAGGGTGGGCTTCGTGATGAGCACGTTCGGCGTCGTCACCGCGAGGCTGATGGGCGCGAAGTCGCGCACCGGGTCGTAGCGCAGGTCTCTGAAGAGCGCGCTATTGATGGAGAACACGCCGATCGAGCCGACAAGGATCGTGTGGCCGTCGGCATCGGACTTGGCGACATATTCGGCCGCGATGGCGCCGTTCGCGCCCGGTTTGTTCTCCACCACGCCGGGCTGCCCAAGCAGCTCCTGGAACTTCGAGGCGATCGCGCGACCCACGATGTCGGAGGAGCCGCCCGCGACGAAGGGAATGATCACGTGGATCGGCTTCGACGGGAATGGTTGCGCGTGCGCGGCGCACGCGACGGCGAGCGCGCCACCGGCCAAGGCGCAACGAAGCAGCGGACGCATGTGCAATCTCCTGCTGTGTTCCTAGAGGCGAGGCCGGCAGTTTAGACTAGAACTATGCGAACCCTCCCGGCGATCCTGGCGTGCGCGGTTTTCGGCGCAGCCCAGGCGCAAAGTTATCCCTCGAAGCCCATCCGCCTGGTCGTTCCTTACGCGGCGGGCGGCACCTCGGACATCCTTGCGCGGCAGCTCGGACCCAAACTTTCCGAAGCGTGGGCACAGCCAGTGGTCATCGAGAACAAGACCGGCGCGAACGGCAACGTCGGCGCCGATTTCGTGGCGAAAAGCGCGCCCGACGGCTACACGCTGCTCCTCACCGACGTCGGCGGCCTGGTGATCAGCGCTAGCGTCTACCCGCAGCTGCCCTTCAATCCGGCCAGGGACTTCACGCCCGTACTGATGGTCTCCTATTCGCCGCACGTGCTCGCCGTCCATCCGTCCGTTCCGGTGAAGGATGTGCGCGAGCTGATCGCCTACGCGAAGGCGAATCCGGGAAAGCTCAATTTCGCCATGTCCGGCATCGGCGGCGCACCGCATCTCGCCGGAATCGAGTTCGCGCAACGCACGGGCGTGCAATGGACCTACATTCCCTATAAGGGTGGCTCCGACGCCGTCACGGCAGTCGCTGCCGGACAAGCAGACGTTCTCTTCAACGGCATGCTGGCCACCTGGCCCACCGTGCAAGGCGGACGCATGCGTGCGCTCGCCATCTCGAGCGCGCAACGCGTGCCGTCCGCGACCGAGACGCCCACCGTGGCCGAGCAAGGTCTGCCAGGTTTTGAGACCGGTTCGTTCCAGGGCGTGGTGGGTCCGAACGGCGTTGCGCGCGACGTAGTCGCCAAGCTCAACGCTGAGCTGACGCGCATCCTGAATACCGCCGAGATGAAAGAGCGTTTCGCCAAGCAAGGCACCGAGGTACGCACCGGAACGGCGGAAACCTTCGGCCAGTGGCTGCGCGAGGAGCAGGCGAAGTGGGCGAAGGTCGTCAAGGATTCTGGCGCGAAGTTCGAATGAAGAAAAAACCGGAAGAGCTGCGCAGCTATCGCTGGTACGGCGCGCAGGACTTGCGTGCATTCGGCCACCGCTCGCGCACGGCGCAGATGGGCTACGACCGCAGCGATTACGCCGGCAAGCCGGTGATCGCGATCATCAACACCTGGTCGGACATCAACACCTGCCATACGCACTTCAAGCAGCGCGTCGAGGAAGTGAAGCGCGGTGTCTGGCAGGCCGGCGGCTTCCCAGTGGAGATGCCGGCGATGTCGCTCGCCGAGCCGATGCAAAAGCCGTCGACGATGCTGTACCGCAACTTCCTCGCGATGGAGACGGAGGAGCTCTTGCGCTCCTATCCGGCCGACGGCGCGGTGCTGATGGGCGGCTGCGACAAGACCACGCCAGCGCTGGTGATGGGCGCGATCAGCATGAACCTGCCGGCGATCTACCTCCCCGCGGGACCAATGCTCTCCGGCCACTGGCGCGAAACCACGCTCGGCTCGGGGTCGGACAGCTGGAAGTACTGGGCGGAGCTGCGCGCCGGCAACATCACGCAGAAGGACTGGGAGGAGATCGAGGACAGCATCGCCCGCTCGCCCGGAACCTGCATGACCATGGGCACGGCGGCGACCATGATGTCGCTCGCCGAAGTGCTCGGCTTCTCGCTGCCGGGCGCCGCGTCGATCCCGGCGCCCGACTCCAACCACGCCAAGATGGCGACCCTCACCGGCAAGCGCATCGTCGACATGGTGTGGCAGGACCTGAAGCCGCGCGACTTCCTGACGAAGGAATCGTTCGACAACGCGATCGTCACGCTGCTCGCCATGGGTGGGTCCACGAACGCCCTCATCCACCTCGTCGCGATGGCCGGCCGAGCCGGCATCAAACTGCCGCTCGATCGCTTCAACGACTTCTCCGCGAAAGTGCCGCTGCTCGCCAACGTGCGGCCCTCGGGCGACCGGTATCTGATGGAAGACTTCTATTACGCCGGCGGCCTGCGCGCCCTGCTCGCTCAGCTAAAGGACCTGCTGGCGCTGAGCTGCAGGACGGTCAACGGCAAAACGCTCGGCGAAAACCTCGAAGGCGCGCGCATCTACAACGACGACGTGATCCGCAGCCGAGACAATCCGCTCAAGGAATCCGGCGGCCTGGTGGTGCTGCGCGGCAACCTCGCGCCCAACGGAGCGGTGATCAAGGCATCGGCCACGAAGATCACGAAGCACACCGGCAAGGCGGTGGTATTCGACGACTACAACGACATGGCGGCGCGCATCGACCGCGATGAGCTCGACTGCGACGCGAACTCCGTGCTGATCCTGCGCAACGCCGGCCCCCTGGGCGGCCCCGGGATGCCCGAATGGGGCATGCTGCCGGTGCCAAAGAAGCTGCTGAAGCAAGGCGTGCGCGACATGGTGCGCATCTCGGATGCGCGCATGAGCGGCACCAGCTATGGCTGCTGCGTGCTGCACGTTGCCCCGGAGTCCTACGTCGGCGGGCCACTCGCGCTGGTGAGGAATGGCGATCTGATCGAGCTCGACGTCGATAGGCGTCAGCTCAATCTGAAGCTCGGCGAAGACGAAATGCAGGAGCGCAAGCGCGCCTGGAAGCCCGCCGCACGGAAATACGAGCGCGGCTACGGCGCCATTTTCTCCCGGCACGTGCGCCAGGCCGACGAGGGCTGCGACTTCGATTTCCTCGAGGGCACGGCGCCGATTCCCGAACCGGAGATCCACTAGCCATGGAGCTTTCGCGCAACGCCTTCAAGCACGCGCTCGCCGGCGGCAAGCCGCAGATCGGGCTTTGGTCGAGCCTGTCATCGAATTATTCGGTCGAAGTGATCGCCGGCGCCGGCTTCGACTGGATCCTGCTCGACATGGAGCACTCGCCCAACGATCTCGAGAGCCTGCTCGCCCAGCTGCAGGCGGCCGCACCCTACCCCACGCACGCCGTAGTACGCGTGCCGTGGAACGACATGGTGGCGATGAAGCGCATTCTCGACGTCGGCGCGCAATCGCTGCTGGTGCCTTACGTCTCCACCGCGGAGGAGGCGCGGGCGGCAGTGGCGCACACGCGCTATCCGCCAAAGGGGGTGCGCGGCGTCGCCGGCACGACGCGCGCGACTCGGTTCGGCCGCATCAAGGACTACGCCCGCCGGGCGCATGAAGAGATCTGCCTGCTCGTCCAGGTGGAGACTCAAGGAGCGCTCGACAACATCGAGGCCATCTGCGCGGTCGAGGGCGTGGACGGCGTATTCGTCGGCCCGGCCGATCTGCACGCCTCGATGGGCTACGTCGGCGAAATTGCCAACCCGAAGGTGAAGCCCATCATCGACGACGCCATCCGCCGCATTCGCAAGGCGGGCAAGGCGCCCGGGATACTGACTCCCAGCGAGGAAGATGCGCGCCGCTGGCTCGACTGCGGCGCGCTTTTCGTCGCCGTCGGAGCGGACGTCGGAATACTGGCGCGCGGCGCCGAGGCACTCGCGGCAAAATTCAAGAAATCATGAAACCCGAAATCATCATCACCGCCCGCGGCCATGCCGCGACCATGGCCACCTTGCAATCCGACTTCACGGCGCACCTGATGGCGGACGCCCCGGAGCGCGCGGCTTTCTTGAAGCAGCATGCGCCGAACGTGCGGGCCCTGGCGACTTTCGGGCCCGGCGCGGTGGATGGAAAGCTGATGGACGCGCTGCCAAAGCTGGAGATCATCTCCAACTTCGGCGTCGGCGTGGATGCCATCAACCTCGACGACGCGAAGAAGCGCCGCATCATCGTCACCAACACGCCGGAGGTGCTGAACGAGGCCGTTGCCGACGTCGCCGTCGCCCTGATCCTCAATACCGTACGGCGCTTCCCGCAATCGGAGCAGTACCTGCGCAGCGGCAACTGGGCGGCGCGCGGTCCTTATCCGCTGACCACCGACATCGGCGGCAAGGTGCTCGGCGTGCTCGGCCTCGGCCGCATCGGCGAGGCGATCGTGAAGCGCGTGCTGACCTTCGGCATGAAGATCCGCTATCACAACCGCAACCGCAAGGACGTGCCGTACCCGTACGACCCGGACGCGGAAACGCTGGCGAAGAACAGCGATGTATTGCTCGTCGTCACGCCGGGCGGGCCGGAGACCAACAAGCTCGTCGACGCGAAGGTGCTCGACGCGCTCGGCCCGCAAGGCTATCTCGTCAACATCGCGCGCGGCTCCGTGATCGACGAGCCGGTGCTGCTTCGCTACCTGCAGGAGAAGCGCATCGCCGGCGCCGGGCTCGACGTCTTCGCCGACGAGCCCCGCGTGCCGCCGGAATTCTTTACGCTGGACAACGCCGTCCTATTCCCGCACGTGGGCAGCGCGACCGTGGAAACGCGCAAGGCCATGGGCGACCTGCAGATCGAGAACCTCCGGCTGCACTTTGCCGGCAAGCCGGTGAAAACGAGGGTCGTCTAAGCCGAAAGGCGCAACTTCAAGCCAGAAGGCTGCGCAGCATCCAGGCGGTCTTCTCGTGCACCTGCATGCGCTGCGTAAGAAGGTCGGCGCTCGGCTCGTCGTTCACCTTGTCGACCAGTGGAAAGACCGACCGCGCTGTCTTCACCACGGCTTCCTGCCCGACCATCAGTTCCCGGATCATGTCCTCTGCCGCGGGTACGCCCTTCGGCTCCTTGATCGACGTCAGCTTCGAGAATTCGGCGTAGGTACCGGGAGCCGGATAACCGAGCGCGCGAATGCGCTCGGCGATCAAGTCCACCGCCAGCGCGAGCTCGTTGTACTGCGTCTCGAACATGAGATGCAGCGTCTGGAACATCGGCCCGGTGACGTTCCAGTGGAAGTTGTGGGTCTTGAGGTAAAGCGTGTAGGTGTCTGCCAGCAAGCGCGCGAGACCCTGCGCGATCTTCGCGCGGTCGGCTTCCTTGATACCGGTGTCGATTTTCATGGACGCATTGTTCGCCCGGCGCCGCCGGACGTCCAATGAATTAACTTAAGCGCTGCATTCGCCGCAGCCTATGACGACGACGGCGTCCCGGCCGCCGACTGCAGCCAGTTCTGCACGCCGAGGGTGTCGGCTAGGCCGATCTGGGTTTCGAGCCAGTCAATATGCTCCTCCTCGCCCTCGAGGATGTCCTCCAGGAGCTCGCGCGAAATGTAGTCTTTTACCTGCTCGCAGTACGTGATGGCTTCTTTCAGCACCGGGTGGGCGATGTTCTCCTGCCGCAGGTCGCATTTCAGCGCCTCGAGCGCGTTTTCGCCGATCAGGAGCTTGCCAAGGTCCTGCAGGTTCGGCAGGCCCTCGAGAAAAAGGATGCGCTTGATCAGCCGATCGGCGTGCTTCATCTCGTCGATCGACTCCTTCATCTCGGCCTCCTCCAGCTTCTTCAGCCCCCAGTTGTCGAACATGCGGGCGTGCAGGAAGTACTGGTTGATCGCCGTGAGCTCGTTGAACAGCACCTTGTTCAGGTGCTGAATGACCTTCGCATCGCCTTTCATTCGACCTCCGAGGAAGGTCGGATTATCGGTTCAGGCGGCAACCGCCGATAGGGTACCGGTGGCCTCTTGGCGCAAGTCTCTGAGCAAATCGTGCGCGCATTCGCGGCAGCGACCGCAGCCCGCCCCCACTCCGAGCTCGGCGGCGAGGTGCTCGAGCGAGCAGTTACCCTGGGCGGCGCACTCGCGCACGGCCTTCTCGGTAATGGCGTTGCAGATGCAGATATACAAGATTCAGGTCCCTAGTTAGTGAGAAGCATTATCAACATAAACTACCTTTCAAAGCAAGCTGTTAGCGCACACTAACGTTCAAGGGGCTGAAGACACTAGCGAAACTCTATTTGAGAAGAATTGACGAAAACAATGAGAATTATTATCGTCTCGTTGTGGACAAAACCAAGCCGAGCCTGAGCGCACCGCTCGCCCCGCCTAAAGTGAAGAGCGAGACATTGCTCGGCAAGGCGCGCGCCGTGGTCATCACGCACAACGGCCGCGAGTACTGCCTGCGCGTGACGCAGAACGGCAAGCTGATTTTGACCGCCTGACCATGGGCCAGACGCTTCTCGTTACGCTGCGCGAAGGCATCGAGATGTTCCTCATCGTGGCCATCGCTGCGGCGTATCTGCGCAAGACCGGCCGGGCGGCACTGCTATCCGCCGTCGCCTGGGGCGCCGCTGTCGCCGTAGTCGCCTCCATCGTCCTCGGCGTCTGGCTCGCGGAGACAGCGGTCACGCCCAAAGCGGAGTCGATCCTCGCGCTCATCGCCGCTGTGCTCGTCATTTCCATGGTGGTCTACATGTTGAAAGCCGCAAAGCATCTGCGGCATGAGATCGGCGCGCGGCTTGAGGCTGTCGCGGGCCGCACCGGGACCGGCGCGTGGCTGGGCGTCTTCGCTTTCGTGGTTTTCATGATCACGCGCGAAGGGATGGAGACGGCGTTCATCGCGGCTTCGCTTTTTCGCCAGACCGAGACCGCGCCATTCATCGTAGGCGCACTGGGCGGCTTGCTCTTGGCCGCCGCCCTCGCATTCGCCTGGTCGCGGTTTGGTCACCGCGTGGACCTCGCGCTTTTCTTCCGCGTCACGTCGGTCTTCCTGCTCCTCTTCGCGGTGCAGCTCATGGTCTACGCGTTCCACGAGTCCACCGAAGCCAATCTGCTGCCGATCGATAACGCCTATTGGCACATCGCCACCGAGCCCTACGGGCCCGAGGGGGAATACGGCGCCATCCTCACTTACGCGCTGGTATTGATCCCGGCGGCGTGGCTCGCGTTTTCGTCCGTCAAGAGTCGAATGGCGCGCGCCTGACCGCGTAATCCTTTTCTGCCAGCCAGCGGCCTTTCGTCCGCCCAGCCAGCACTCCACAACAAACCCGATGGGAGCTGGCCAACCAATGCACCGATTTCACCGAACCTTCGCCTCGCTGGCGCTTGCTTGCGCGTATGCGCCGATCGTCCATTCTCAAAGTACCGACCAGAAGATCGAAGTGCTGCAGCAGGAGATCGACCGCCTTAAGACCGACGTCTCGCGCATGCGCAGCGAGCAGCGCCGCGCGACGGAGAGCGCAACGTCGATCTTCGGCTATGGCGAGTTCAACTACAACCGGTTCCGAGACAGCGAGCGCACGAGCAAGGCAGACCTGCGCCGCTTCGTCATCGGCTTCGGCCATCGTTTCAACGACCGCCTGAGCTTCAATTCGGAACTGGAGATCGAGCACGCCATCGCGAGCGCCGAAGACTCCGGCGAAGTCGAGATGGAGCAGGCGTATCTCAACTACCGCTTCAGCGATGCGGTGAATGTGAAGGGCGGGCTATTTCTCATCCCGCTAGGCATCCTCAACCTGACGCACGAGCCGCCGACCTACTACGGCGTCGAGCGCAATGAGGTCGAGACCCGGATCATCCCCACCACTTGGCGCGAGCTTGGCTTTGGCATGCACGGCGCCGTTGGCACCTCGGGGTTTGGCTACGACGTGGGCCTCACCACCGGCTTCAACTCCGGCAAGCTCGACGACCCGAATACCGGCATCCGCAGCGCCCACCAAGAGGGCTCGCAAGCGGCCGCGCACGATCTTTCCGTTTACGCCGCACTCAACTATCAGCGTCCCGGGCTGCTCCTTGGCGGCGGCGTCTTCACCGGCGACACGGGACAGAACGGGCAGGCCGCGACGGCGCTGCGCGGCGTACAGGCGCGGCTGACGCTTTGGGACATTCATGCGAAATACAGCGTTGCCGGTTGGGATCTGCAGGCGCTCTACGCGCGCGGCACACTGGGCGACCCGGCGGCGGTGAATGCGGTGACGGCGGCTGCCGCAACACCTTTCGCCGCGCCTCGATCGATGAAAGGCTGGTATACGCAGGCGGCGTATCACGTCTACCGTCGCGGCGATCTGGACGTGGCACCGTTCGCGCGCCTCGAGCGGATCGACATCCGCCAGCAGGAAGATGCTGCGCTCGGGGTGTTTCAGGATCCGAACAACCTGGAGCGCATCAAGACCTTCGGCGTGAATTTCTACGTGCACCCGCAGGTCGTGTTGAAGGCTGACGTGCAGCGCTACGAGACCGATCGCACGAAGGACCGCTTCAATCTCGGTCTGGGCTACATGTTCTGATGCCGCGCTTCGACGCCGCGCTCTGGGTCCCGGTCGCTGCGGCGTCGATACCGGCGGTCGCGTACGCGACGCAATACCTTAGCGTCGAGCAGGCGCAGCGCCAGCTTTTCCCAGCAGCGGAGCGCTTCGCGCCTACTCAGCTGCAGATCTCGGGCGAGCTGCGCGCGCGCATTGCCGCCGAATCCGGCGTGGCCGACGCGGCGGAGCCCCGCGTATGGCGCGCGCTGCGGGACGACACGCTGCTCGGCTCATTCATCGTCGACGAGGTAGTTGGCAAGCACGAGCTGATCACGTACGCGGTGGCGATCGACGCGCAAGGCGTCGTACGTGGCGTCGAGATTCTCGATTACCGCGAGACGCGCGGTGGCGAGGTGCGCGACCCCCGCTGGCGCGCGCAGTTCGTCGGCAAGGGACCGCGCGACGCGCTGCGCCTGGGCGAAGATATCCAGAACCTGAGCGGTGCGACGCTTTCCAGCCGCCACATCACCGATGGCGTGCGGCGCCTGGTCGCCCTTCACCGGCTCGCGCTCAAGGCGCCGTGATCCGCCGCGCGAAGCCGCTGCTCGGGACGATCGTCGCCATTGCCGCGGACGGCGCCCCCGTTGCGCTCGACGAAGCTTTCGCGGCCGTTGAGCGCATTCACGCGCGCATGAGCGCGCAGCGCACCGATAGTGATATCAGCCACATCAACTGCGAAGCACATCGCAATCCAGTACCGGTGGATGCCTGGACGTTCGAGGTTCTGCAGCAAGCATTGCGCGTAAGCGAAGCCACGGCCGGCGCCTTCGACGTGGTGATGCCGGGCACAGGCGCCCGCTACACGGACATCTTGCTTGAACACGGCACGGTTCGGCTGCGCAGGCCCGCGCAACTGGACGTGAGCGGCATCGCCAAGGGATTTGCGGTGGATGTCGCCGTGGATATCCTGCAACAACGCGGCGCGTCCGCTGGCAGCGTGAATGCCGGAGGGGACTTGCGCTTTTTCGGCGCCGGGGACTCACCCGTGCGCATCCGCATGCCCGGCCGGCCCGGGCAATCGTTCGCGTTGCCGCCACTTCGGCATCGCGCGTATGCCACCTCTTCCGGTGAATTCGGCACCACGCTCTACGATCCGTGCACCGGCTCGAGGGCGACGCTCGATTGGAGCGTGACGATCGCGGCAGCCACCTGCCGAGTTGCTGATGCGCTCACGAAGGCCGTCGGTTTACTGGGGCCGATACCGGCCCTGCTCAAGCGCTTCGACGCCGTCGCGTTCGCCGTCGACGCCGACGGTCGCCTGCATGCGGCTACCGGCTAGCCTGCGCGCGGCGCTCTATGCGCTCGGCCTCATGGTCGGCGCAAGCGGCGTCATCTGGCTCTTTGCGCGCGAAGGGTCGCGCCGGCTCGCCTCGGCTTGCATGCAGGTGCACGGCAGCGCCGCCATGGCGCTTCTCGTCGTCATTGGAGGCGTAGCCGCATTGCATGCCCCGGTCGGCTGGCGAGAGCACAAGAACCGAGCGTCCGGGGCGATTTTCGCCACGGCGCTCGGAGTGCTGCTCATAACCGGAGCGCTCCTCTATTACCTGGGTGATGAACGCGCGCGCAGCGCGGCAAGCGTCGTGCACTGGACCATCGGGTGCGCGGCTTTCATTCTCGGCGGTGCGCACGTATGGCTCGGCCGGCGCGCGCGCGAGCGCTAGCTGCGGGCCGGCGCGGCCGGGACTGCGCGCGTGCGATCGAGCACGCTCATCGCGGTGGCGACGAAGCCGGCGACGTCGCCAGTGTTCGACGGAATAATGAGCGTGTTGGAGCTTTTCGCAAGGTTGGCGAACGCATCGATATACTGCTGCGCCACCTTCAGGTTCGCCGCGTCGAGGCCGCCCTTGTCGCCGATCGCCTCGGCGACGGAGCGCACGCCGGCCGCGGTGGCTTCGGCGATGACACGAATCGCCGTCGCTTCGCCTTGCGCACGGTTGATCGCCGCCTGCTTCTCGCCCTCGGAGCGCAGCACCGCGGCTTGCTTCTCGCCGTCGGCGACGTTGATCTCCTGCTGGCGCTCGCCCTCGGATTTGGCGATCAGCGCGCGTTTCTCGCGCTCCGCGGTGATCTGCTGCTGCATGGAGCGCAGGATGGCCTCCGGCGGCGTGAGGCTCTTGATCTCGTAGCGCAGCACCTTGATGCCCCAGTTGCGCCCCGCTTCGTCGAGGGATTGCACGATCTGGCGGTTGATCTCCTCGCGCGACTCGAAGGTCTTGTCGAGCTCCATCTTGCCGATCTCGCTGCGCAGTGTGGTTTGCGCGAGCTGGGTGATGGCGGCGACATAGTTCGACGACCCATAGGACGCGAGGCGCGGATCGGTCACTTGGTAGTAGAGAATCCCGTCGACGCCGAGCTGCGTGTTGTCCTTGGTGATGCACACCTGCTCCGGCACGTCGAGCGGAACTTCCTTCAGCGAATGGATGTACGCCACCTTGTCGAAGAACGGGATGATCAGGTTGAGCCCCGGCTCGAGCGTGCCGTGGAATCGGCCGAGGCGCTCGACGACCCACGCGCTTTGCTGCGGCACTATGCGCACCCCTTCGACCACGAAGGCGACGACGATGCCGATCAGCAGAACCCAGCCCCAATAGTGCTGAAGACCCGGCGTCTGCCCTGCAACGATCGCGGCGACGATGGCCACGGCCAGCTTCCAAAACATGGTTTTCCCCCCTTGGATGTGAGACACCCCGCCCGGATCAGGCGGGGCGGTTCTTGGCGACCTTGAGTGTGTTGCCATCGGCGGCGAGTACGAAAACGGTGGCGCCAGGATCGATCGCTTCGGTTCCTTCCACGCGCGCGTCCCAGCTCGCGCCGCGGTAGCGCACTCGCGCCAGGCGCGAGCCTGCGTCTAGCCAGCTCTCGAAGCTCGCCGGCATGCCGGCATCGATCGGGGCCATGCGTTGCGGCATCGACTTTGCGCGATAGACGTGCACGGCGTAGCACCCGGCGGCGGCCAGCACCGCGGCGACGATGCATTGCACCGGGAATTCGTGTCCGAGGTACGCCACGCCCGCCGCCCCGAACGCCGCGACCGCGAGCATCAAGAGGTAGAACGTCCCGCTTAGCAGCTCGGTGATGACGAGCGCCATGCCGACGATGGCCCAGGCCAGCGCGGGATCCATGGGGCCAATTTTGCCATCTAGAATCGATCCGATGCTGGCGCGCGAGCTCATTTCCCTCCACGAAACACCACGCGAGGTGCCGGCCTTCAGCCAGACCTATCCCGGCTTGAGTCCCGACGCGGGCTATGCGGCCGCGCAGGCCTTGCACGAGCACCGCGTCGCGGCCGGCTGGCGACGAGTCGGCCGCAAGATCGGCTTTACCAACCGAACGATCTGGCCGCGCTATGGCGTCTACGAGCCGATCTGGGGCACGGTCTACGACCGCACGTTGATCGCTGCCAAGGAAGACCGCGCGATCGTGCGGCTGGCAGGCCTAGTGAATCCGCGCATCGAGCCGGAGATCTGCTTCAAGCTGCGCGCGGTGCCAAGCGGAGATCGCCTCCTCGATTGCATCGAATGGATGGCGCATTCAATCGAGATCGTCCAGTGCCATCACGCCGGCTGGAAGCTCGCCCTTGCCGACGCGACTGCCGACAACGGCCTGCACGGACGCCTGGTCCTCGGCACGCCGATGCCCGTGCCCGCCGATGCGGAGAAGAAGCTGCCGGCGCTGCGGGTGGAGCTCTACCGCGACGACGCGCTGATCGATCGCGGCATCGGTGCCAATGTGCTGGACAGCCCTCTCAAGGCCCTCGGCCATCTTGTCACGCTGCTCTCGAAGCAGGCGGGCGCGCCGGCGCTCGAAGCAGGCGAGCTCGTCACGACCGGCGTAATTACCGATGCGCACCCGGTAAAACCGGGCGAGACCTGGCGCACGCGGCTCGAGGGCCTGCCGCTTCGCGGACTGACGATCGAGTTCGCATGAGGCCGCTCGAAGGCATCACCGTGGTGGCGCTCGAGCAGGTGATCGCCGGGCCGTTCGCCACGCGCCAGCTCGCCGAACTCGGCGCCCGCGTCATCAAAATCGAGCGGCCGGTCACGGGCGACGCCGCACGAAATTATGACCGCACCGTGCGCGGGCAGTCTTCGCATTTCGTCTGGACCAATCGGTCCAAGGAAAGCCTCGCACTTGACGTTAAGCACCCGGCTGCCGCAACCGTGCTGCAAAAGCTGCTGGAGCGCGCGGACGTATTCGTGCAGAACCTGGCGCCTGGCGCGGCGGAGCGCTTGGGCCTGGGGGCGCAGGCGCTACGCGCGCGGCATCCGAACCTCATCTGGTGCGGCATTTCCGGATATGGACCGAGCGGTCCCTACGCGGACAAGAAGGCCTACGACCTGCTCGTGCAGTGCGAAGCCGGCCTCCTGTCGGTGACGGGCACGGCCGAAGCGCCGGCAAAAGCCGGCATTCCGGTCGCCGACATCGCCGCCGGCATGTATGCATTCTCGTCGGTCCTCGCGGCGCTGTTCCGGCGGCTGCGCACCGGCGAAGGCGCCACCGTCGACATCACGATGTTCGAAGCACTGGGCGAGTGGATGGGCTTCCCCGCCTATTTCACCGCCTACGGCGGCAGCGCGCCCGAGCGCTCGGGCGCGCATCACGCCACGATCGCGCCGTACGGGCCGTTTCGCACGGGAGACGGCGTGACCGTGTTTCTCAGCGTGCAGAACGAGCGCGAATTCGCCCGCTTCTGCGAAGGGGTGCTCGGCGACGCGGCGCTCGCGCACGACGGGAAATTTGCCACCAGCCCCGCGCGCCTGGCGCATCGCGCGGCGCTCCACGCGCGCATCGACGAAGTGTTCTCGGGCCTTAGCGGCGACGAGGTCATCGCGCGCCTGGAAGCGGCCGATATAGCGAATGCACGGCTCAACAGCATGGAGGAGTTCTGGCGCCACCCGCAACTCGCCGCGCGCGAGCGCTGGAGCAAGGTCGCGACCCCCGGCGGATCGATCGATGCGCTCAAGCCGCCGTTCAACTTGAGCGACTTCGAGCCGCGCATGGAGGCGGTGCCGGCCGTCGGCGAGCATACGCAAGCCGTTCTGACGGAGCTCGGGTATGAGGCGAGCGAGGTGAAACAGCTGGCGGCGCAGGGCGCCGTCCAGATCTAGGGGCTCTCGGTCTTCTCGACTCGGCTGCGGAATTCGGCGTTGCCGTCGCGCCACCCGGCCATGTAGGCCGTGCGATCGACGCTGGCGGTACGGCACTGCTCGGCGTACTGGTCGATCTGAGCCTGCAAGCCGTAGACATCGCCGTCGCGATAGCCGAGGCGATACCAGTCCGTGCTGCCGCATTGCTGTGCGCTCATCGGCGTCGCGCAAGCGGCCACCAAGATCAAAGACGCGGCAAGGACACTATTCGGTATGCGGTGTGCGATTTTCATATTGGAAGTGGCCCTCGAGCCAGCCATCGCGGTAGAGCGCCAAATCGAACGGCGCGCTGTTTCGCGCGCACGCGGGCCCGTAAATATTGTCTTGCGGAGCTAAGCCCATGATGGCATCGCGGAAGCCCAGATCGTAGGCCGCGGTGCATTGCTGCGGCTGCACCTCGACGCCCGCGCACGCTGACAGGGAAACGACAGCTAACAGGAGTAGACGCTTCATACCACCGCGAACAGCGGCGAGCGAAGCGTATTCCAGCGGCTACGGCTTCGGGCGGGTGGTTTCGATTCCGGCCGCGCGCGCGAGATCGCGATGCACACGCGCCACGCGCTCGACCTCGCCCTTGGCGGGGAAGCGCTCGTAGAAGCCTTCTTCGCGGAACTGCTTCGCCATCTCGGACCAGGGGGCGAGACGCTGCTCCCAACGTGCCACGCGGCCGTTTTCCGGCTCGGCATCGTCGCGCGCGAGATCGGCGCACACGCGCACCATCGCCTTGATGCTGACCGGCTTGGTGACCATGTAGTTGTCCTTGCCCCATACCGCTTCGCCGAAGACGGCCCGCGCCGCCTTGAAGAAGTCGCGCATGATGCCGTAATAGCGCGGCACCTCCTTCGCACTGCCGCCGGCGAGCTGGATGGAGCGCCAGCGCCCGCGCACCCACCGGTGCAGCTCGTTGAAAAGCTCCGCCTGCAGGACCCACTTGTCGCGCTGGCTGCGGCCGCCGAGGCGGTTGATGCGATAGCGCAGCGGGCTGTCGCCCTCCATGTAGAGCTTCTCCACCAAGCGCGCCGCGAACTTGCGGTCGGGCGCGGCAAAGGAAACGCGGTCGTACAGGTCGACGAGGTGGCTCTTGTTGATGCGCGTCGGCGTCGAGTTGATGATGACGAACATCTCGGTGGCGAAATCCTCGCTGCGGCCGTCGAAGATGATGCACGGTACGTTGATCGTCGCCGCGTCGTCGGGGCGCTCCTGCATGTAGAAGTGCAGCGCGGCAAGCCGGTGCTGGCCATCGATGATCAGATATTTCGAGCCCGGCTCGACCAGGCTGCCATGGCCGCCCTGGCCTTCCGCGCGGAAGTTGAGCCGCTCGGACGTGAAGAGCAGCACCGTGCCGGGAATCGGAGGCTGCGAGACGGCCGTCTCATAGAAGTTCTTCAGCTGCTTCACCTTGGAGCGCGAGATCGAGCGCTGGAATGCCTCGTCGTTGCGCTCGATGCGCGAGATGAACTGCGCGATGTCGTCGTCCTCGGCGACCCGCGACGGAGCGATCTCTTCGCCTTCGCCATAGAAGCGGCTGATGAAACGCACCTTCGCCATGAGCTCCTTGGCGCGGTAGCTGACGAAGTAAAAGACGCCGTCCTTTTGGCGGATCTGCGTCGCTTGCATGGACGCTCCTTAGTGCCCCGCCCCCCTGGCGGGCGTACCGGCGCGAATATAAAGGAAAATCGGCTCGGGGGCCCGCTTCATTCGAACCGCTAGGGGGCGCAGGCCCCCAGCATCAGCGCCTGGAGCACCTCCCCGGTGCGCCGGTTCTGGACGAAAGCGGCCACCCCGGAGTCCGCCGGTTGCGCCTTTGGCAGGAGGGCAAGCGCTATCTCCCGCGGGCCGAGCGCATAGGGCCCTTGCCATTCCAGCGCTACGTAGTCATGGGCCAGGCGCCGCCCTCGGTTCTCCCCGGCCGACACCTGGCTTGAGAGCCCGCTTTCGTAGGCTGCGAGATACACGCGCGCCTCCTCCCCGGCGTCCGCACGCGCGTCCACCTGTACGCGGAAGCCGACCTCAGTACGCCCGGTGATGGCGAGCGACAAATGCGCGCTCGCCGGACGCCCATTAATGCGTTGGACAGCGCGATCGAATTCGGGGCCGCCCCATGCGCGAAAGTCGGCGCCCTGCAGCACGACTTGGGGCGTATAGACGAGCGCCACGCGCTGCAGCTGCGAGAGGCGCCTCTGACGCTGCGAGAACTCCCGCCGCGCGTACGGGTCCTTCCAGCCGATGTAGTCCCAATAGTCAACGTGCAACGCGAGTGGAACCACTCGCTCGCGCGGGTAGCTCTTGGCGATGCCCGACAGCCACCGGTCCGCCGGCGGACAGCTGTTACAGCCTTCCGAGGTATAGAGCTCGACGAACGCCGTCGTGTAGGCGGCGGAGCGCGCAGAGCACGCCGCGCCAAACGCGAGTAGCGGCGCGAGGGCCGCGACGATCAGGAGAGCGAGACGCATCCGGCTTGGTCGAAATGCCCGCCGCCGCCTTACAGCCGGGCGTCGATAATGCGGCGTGCAGCATGCCTCCTTTTTCCTCGCCTCGGCGGCGTGGAACTTCGGTCTTGGAATGACTTGGCTGGCGGTACCGTTATACGCGTACTCGCAGGGGCTTTCCAACGCCGAGATCGGCGCCCTCTTCGCCGCGCCCGTCCTCGCGCAGGCGCCGCTAAACCTCGTCGGCGGCGCCTATACCGACCGCATTGGCGGCCGGCGCATCATGCTCGGCTCGTGCCTCGCCGTGGTCGCCGCCGGCATGTGGTTCACCGTCGCCCATGGGTTCTGGATGCTGATGGCCGGACAACTGGGCCTGATCCTCTCGCGCGCGGCGTTCTGGCCGGCGACTTGGGCCATGGCAAGCGAGCTCCCCGGCGCGCGCGGCGTGCAGCTCGGCCGCTTGAACGCCGTGACCAACTTCGGCCAGATCGGTGGCACTGCGCTTTGCGGATTCCTGCTCGCCGCGACCGGTTTCACGACGACCTTCCTCGCTTTGGCCGCGACCGGCGTGGTGTCTCTCATTGCCGGCCTCACCACGCCTTCGCGCGCCAAGAAGCCCGCCTCTGGCCATCAGCCGCATCCACTGGCCAGCTACCTGCCGCTCCTGCGCAACCGCATCATGGTCTACACCATGATGTGCGCCTATCTGTCGGCGTTGCCTTTCTCGCTCACCATGTCTTTCTATCCCCTGCTCCTCGCGCAGTTCGGGCATGCCGAGGGCGAATCGGGTGTGCTCCTCTCCCTGCGCGCGGTCGGATCGATCTTCGCGAGCCTGCTGGCGGGCCGCTTCGTCCGCACGGGCCCGCAGACGCTATGGCCGGTGATCTGCGGACTGGCGGTCGCCGCCTCCATCGGCTTCCTGCCAACGGTCAACCATGCCGCGCCGATCGCTTTCTGGATGCTGCTGGTCGGCGCCGGTACGGCGGCGATGACGCTCTACTTCCAAATCACCATTTCGGAGGCCAGCACGCCGGAAGAACGCGGCTCGGCGCTCGCGCTTGGCGGGCTGGGCTGGAGCGTGTCGCACCTGAGCACGCCGCTGCTGATGGGTTTCCTCGCCGATCGCTTCGGCATCGTCACCGGCTTCTACGTGCTGGGCGGATTCGCGCTCGCCGGCGCGCTCCTCATCGCCGCCACGCGGCACTGGGCATTTGCGCGCGGCTAGTTGGGCCGCCGGCGCAGGCGCTCCTCGCGCTCCAGGATCCCGCGCTCAATGGCACGCAGGGCATCGAGCTGCTGCTTGAGCGCCTCCTCGCGCTTGTCGCGCTCCTTGTCCGCGCGCTCGCGCTCGCGTGCCAGGCGTTCGCCTTCGCGCGCGGCGCGGCGCCGCTCCGCTATCTGGGACGCAAGCAACGCGGCGAAGCGGCCGACGCCCGGCACGCTGGCGTCGGCGATCGGCTCGAGCAACTCCGCCGCGCGCGCATCGTCTCGTAACGGATCGCTGAACGTGGCCAGGAACGTGGCGACGCGCAGCCGATTGATCGGCGCCGGGTCCGCGGCGAGCGTCTGCTCGGCGCGCTGCAGCGCCGCCCTTTGCTCCGCAGCGGGTGCACGCAAGCCGAGCACGGCTTCGGCGATCACGCCATCGACCGGAGAGCTGCGCGCGGCCGGCGGCTCGAGCAAGGCGCAACCGGACACGATAAAAAGCGCCCCGAATGCGAGGCCGAAGTGGCGCATCTACTTATAATTTAAGGAAGAATGTCGGATGCCAGCCCGAAAATCTACCTCGTCGCAGCAGTCGCGAGCAACGGCGTCATCGGGATTAACGGCCAGCTTCCGTGGCGTCTTCCCGAAGACCTCAAGCATTTCAAGCGCCTGACGCTCGGCCACCCGGTGATCATGGGCCGGCGCACGTGGGAATCCCTGCCAGCGGCGCTTCCGGGACGGGACAACATCGTGGTGACCAGCCAGGCGGGATACGAAGCAGCCGGCGCGGCTGTGGCGAACTCGCTGGAAGGCGCATTGGCGCTTTGCGTGGGCGAGCCGGTGGCCTTCGTGATCGGCGGCCGTCGCTTGTTCGAGGAGTCGTTGCCGATCGCCGCCGGACTGGTAATGACGGAGATCCAGCGCGACTACGAAGGCGACACTTGGTTCCCTGAATACGACCGCTCGCGCTGGCAGGAGAGCCAGCGCGAGCATCATGTGACAGCGGATGGGACGAGGTTCGACTTCGTGCTGTACCAGCCTATCGCTGCTTAGACTCGAAAACGCGCACTTCCGGCAGCGGAAAGCCGTTGAACTGGCTTGCATAGGCGGTGGTGTACGCGCCAGCGTTGCGGATGTAGACGAAGTCGCCTTCCTGCAGATCGGAAGGCAGCAACTCCTCGCGCATGACGATATCCACCGAGTCGCAGGTCGGCCCCGCCACCGTCCAAGCAATGTCCGGCCCGGAGCGATCCGTGCGTATGCGGTATTTCAGGCCTTCGCTCGACTCGATGACACCGCCGAAGAGGCCCGCGTCCCAGTGCATCCAGCGCTTGCCCGCGCGCATCGCCGTGCCGAGCACTCGGCACACGAAGTAGCCGGCGTCCGAGACAAGATAGCGTCCGGGCTCGGCAATCACGTGCACGTCTTGCGGGAACGCCTTCAGGCCCTCGTTGACGACCGCAGCGATCACCTCAATGCAGGGAATGGGCTTCACGTGCCGCACCGGATAGCCGCCGCCGATGTTGAGCAGGCGCGGCTTGAGGCCCGCCTTCTGCATGACGTCGAACAGCGTGCGCCCCTTCTCGAGCGCAACGCGCCAATTTTCCGGGTTGCGGCACTGCGAGCCGACGTGGAACGTGATGCCGGCGAGGTCGACGCCGCTCTTGGCCGCGATCGCGATGATCTCGCGCGCGTCGGCCGCCCCCGCGCCGAACTTGCCGGACAGCGGCCAATCGCTACCGATGTTCGGGGTCGCGATCCGCAGGTACTGCTTGGCATCGGGCTTCACCGAGTAGATGCGCCGCATCTCGTCGACGCTGTCGATGACGAACCATTCCACCCCCTTGGCCGCCGCGTAGGCTACGCTCTCGCGCGACTTCACAGGATTGGAGAAGAACACCTCGGAGGCCGGCACGCCGAGGCTGATCAGCAGGTCGAGCTCGGTGGTCGAGGCGATCTCGAAGCCGCAGCCCTCCTGCATCAGCACCTTGAGCACGCGCCGGTCGGGATTGGCCTTGACCGCATAGTGCGGCCGCACGCGAGGCATCGCCGAGCGGAAACGGCGCGCTTTTTCGCGCACGATCGCCGTGTCGACGATCAGGAACGGTCGGGTGTACTTCTGGCTTGCCGCCTGGCGCACGATCTCGAAGTCGAGGCTGACCTCGGGATGCGTGTCGAAGAGTTGCTCTTGCGGCTGCTGCTTCGGTACTGCGTTCTGTCTTACTCGTGAGATGTTACTCGGAGGGCGATCGCCCATATCTCCAAATCCCCCAAAAAATCGGCCAAACGAACCTAGGTTTCAGGAATGTCGCGGACAGCAACTTCGTACAGCGGATAGGAGTCCCTCTTGCTTGTCATGATGACCTCCTTCTCCTCGAAAATACCAATGAAAAACCTGAGGCGAGTATAGGGACATGACCCCGGGTGTCAAGCATTTTTTCCGGGTTTTACACGCGCTTTACGGTCCCTATAGCGCCCCCGGCGGGGCCGAACCACAACGTGTAGTGGGGCGCTGAAACCGAACGGCTAGATACGCGGCAGCGTGACGCCTTTTTGGCCTTGGTACTTGCCGCCGCGGTCGCGGTACGAGCTTTCACACGGCTCGTCGGACTCGATGAAGATCACCTGCGCGACGCCTTCGTTGGCGTACACGCGTGCCGGCAACGGCGTGGTGTTCGAAAATTCCAGCGTCACATGTCCCTCCCACTCCGGCTCGAGGGGTGTGACGTTGACGATGATGCCGCAGCGCGCGTAGGTGGATTTGCCCAGGCAGATGGTCAGCACGCTGCGCGGGATGCGGAAGTATTCCACCGTGCGGGCAAGGGCGAAGGAGTTCGGCGGGATGATGCAAACCTCGCCCTTGTAGTCGACGAAATTCTTCTCGTCGAATGCCTTGGGGTCGACGATGGTGGAGTTGATGTTGGTGAAGATTTTGAATTCGGTCGAGCATCGGATGTCGTAACCATAGCTCGACGTGCCATAGGAGACCACGCGCCGCCCCGCCAACTCCTTTACCTGGCGCGGCTCGAAGGGCTCGATCATGCCGTGCTCGGCTGCCATGCGGCGGATCCAGCGGTCCGACTTGATGCTCATCAGGTGTTCTGCACCACGATGTTGGGGAATTTGGAGGTCATGTCTCGCTGCGACTCCGCGATCTTGACAGCGCAGCGCCGCGCGATGCGCCGGTAGATCTCGGCGGGCTGGCCGTCGGGGTCGGATACGACCGTTGGTCGCCCGGAGTCGGCCTGGCTACGGATCGATTCATCGAGGGGCAACTGGCCGAGAAGCTCGGTGCCGTATTCCTTCGACATGCGCTGCGCGCCGCCGGAGCCGAAGATATGACTCTCATGCCCGCACTTGGGGCAGACGTGGAACGACATGTTTTCCACCACGCCGAGGATCGGGATGCCGACCTTCTCGAACATCTTGAGTCCCTTGCGAGCGTCGATGAGCGCGATGTCCTGCGGCGTCGTGACGATCACGGCGCCGGTGACGGGAACCTTTTGTGCCAGCGTCAGCTGGATGTCGCCCGTGCCCGGAGGAAGGTCGATCACCAGGTAGTCGAGATCGCGCCAGCGCGTGTCCTTGAGGAGCTGCTCGAGCGCCTGGGTCACCATCGGCCCCCGCCACACCATCGGGGTATCGATGTCGATGAGAAAGCCGATGGAGATCGCCTGAATGCCGTGGTTCTCCATCG